>Ga0335072_10000599_pt1 | contig 67287 bp, 51 predicted proteins | sample Lox_Sample_21_FD_206725 | JGI IMG/M metagenome (GOLD analysis project Ga0335072, IMG submission 206725) | Soil microbial communities from Loxahatchee National Wildlife Refuge, Florida, United States - Lox_Sample_2.1 | ecosystem: Environmental > Terrestrial > Soil > Wetlands | place: USA...
TGCGCCAAATCACGCAAGCAAGCAAAGCAGTCCGCGAGCGCCGCGCGCGCATCCTCACCCAGCGGCTCCGCGCCCACCACGCACCACGGCAGCAGATCTCCCACAGCCCTCGGCACCGGCAGCTCCGGCGGCGGCACCGCAGCACCCGCCACGAACGCGCGCAGCGCCGGCAGCAGCGCGCCCGCGCCAGCAACCGGCAGTACCGGCAGCGGCGCGCGCGACTCCAGCAGCAGCTGCTGCAGCGCCACGAGGCCGGCCGCCGCGCTGGCGCCGTGCGTTTGTGCGGCGGCGTGCACGGCGCGCGCGGGCGTGAAGCTCACCGGCTGCGGAGGTGCGGCACCACGGTGGTGCGCCAGGTACAGGATTGCGGTGATGTGCGCGGAGCCTAGCCCGCTGAGGCGCGAGAGGCGGGCCGTTGTGCTGCTCAGGTGCGCTGGTGTGGTGCTGCGCGCGCTCAGGATCAGCAGGCGGAGTTTGCGTGGGTGGCCGTTGCGCTGGGTTGTGGCTAGTTCGATGTCGTGTGTTTGGAGCGACGTCTCTGCAGAGGTCAGTCGGTGGGGTTTGGAAGAGGTGTGTGATGTATGGCCTGAGTACCGAGCAGCTGAGGTGAGGTGGAGGCCATGAGTATCGGAATGAGGCTCGCGCAAGAGCTTCGACGACGGAGACTGGTGCAGAAGGACATGACTTTTATCACGTAGGAATTATCTTTGGTGCTCTATGCATCAGAATTGGAATGTTAAGAATCTTTCACATTTTTGAATGCCTGTGTCGATGGAGAGAAGGGATGAAGTTATTTTGAAAGATTTAGAAAATGGGTCAGGACAAATGCCAAAGCCGAAATTGGAAATTTTCTACCACCATACCGGGCTTCATAGTCAATTGCTTGAATATAAATGAATTTTGTCTTATCATCTATTGTACGCTGTTCAGAGGAAAGAGTCATCCGGATTTTAAATGTAAGAGCCTCAATTTGGCCTCGATGTGTAGAGTAGCAATTAAAGTGGCATGAGATGCTGCGTATTCAGATGTCAACTTAAAACGACCAGAAAACAATCAAGGAGGGAAAGGCTCATATGCAAAAGTTAGACGGCAGACGCTCTGGTTTCGTTGAGAAGAGACATGCAGATTAGACGCAGGATGCAAAGCAGACGTTCTCGGATATCCGGTTATCCAAAAACGTGCCAAAACTTCGTCAACCTGGTAGTGGCCCATGTGCTGCCTGTACCGGAGTAAAGCGCAGAAAGGAGCGGTGGAGAGCGGATCTCAAAGCCAGAATATATTTGAGCAGGCCGCTGGTATGCGTTTTCAAACGACCGGAAGACAAAGTGAAAAGCGGATGATAGTGGCAAGTTCGTGGTTAGATCATAGCTAGTAGCCAGTGGAAGTGGTGTAGAGTACGGAAATTCCCGACCTGCCGTGGCGTTCCAGGCTGTAGATTTTCTAACCTACTCTCCTCCGAACTCACGCTGACTCCCGCGAATGACCTGACAACATCTCGACACCGGGATACACATTCCCAGAGTCCATTCGAGAAGAAGTGAGTCATCACCAATCTCGTCGCTGCAGCTCCCATTGCGCTCCACGCCCTGGGTTGCAGTTTTTCCGTGCTTGTTGAGTATCAGTCACACCGGACTAAAATCATCACCAGCATTTCGAACCCCGCGGAAGCTATTGAACACTACTCTTTCCGCATTGGCTACGACTTCAGTCTTCTCGTCCGCTCTCCTCGCCTCTCCCTATTCCTCTTCTCGCCCGCCGTGCCCCCGTCGCGCCGGTCCGGTCTCGCATCATGCCAGGCAATCATCGGCGACCAGCTGGTCCTAGAAGGCGGAGGAGGGCAGAAGAGGAGGGGGAGGATGAAGATTCTCACCTCACAGAAGCTGTTGATGACTCCCAGAGTGAAGTGTCGATTCCTAGCGACGTCGACGCCGACGCAGAGGCCGACGATAGCGACCTCAGCGAGACAGACGCGCCAGGTTCACTGGGAGCCGACGAAGGAACAGGGAAAGCAAATGGTGCTGTTAATGCCGAGCCTGCTGCTCAACAACCATCGGTACCGCTAGAAAGTTCGCAGACGGTAGCTGATTCCTCCTTTGCTGCTTTAAAGGACACTGAAGCTATGTTGAACGGATTGAAGATCACTGACGAAAGCCTGAGGGATGATGCTTTGGATTTTGACGCACTGGGTCGTGACGGATCACCTGCCCAAGCGGCGGTGAATACAGACACAGCATCCGAAGCTAGACGTCAAGAGACGGCCGCTGAAAGGAGACGTCGGGAACACGAAGATTATCGCCGGAGACGTGACGCCGATCCAGCATTCATACCCACCCGCGGCAACTTCTTCATGCACGATCAACGTACAGGACCACCAGGACAAAACGGATACAGACCTTACAACAGAGGCTCAAGTGCCGGTAGAGGTCGGAACCCGATCGGAGGACCTTTTTCACCAGCTACGTAAGTTTGATGATATTTTGAGTGGTATTGATGTGACGCTGACTTCCATTACAGAATCAACACACGGCCTACCGAACCTTCCAGTGCACCGTGGACTCACGATCTACACGAGACGCTGATGGAGCCTGAACCTCGAGATCGACCTTCAGCACAGCAACCTGTTGCCTCTGCTTCTACTCCTGGACCTTTCGAAGCAACGCAAGCTGGTGCAAACATATCCAACATTGCACCGAGTGGCTCACCTCCAGTTCGAACCTTTAACGCAACGAGAACAATTGCTAATGTTCAGATACGAGTACTGCTTCCCGGTATGGAAGCACCCACTGTGTTTCAGGCAGTACCATTCAAGCTTTACGCTCGATTGCCAAACCATCGTCCTCCATTGCGACGTGACAAGCCAGTTCGTGTCTCCATTCCCGGCATGGCACCTCGATACATCTTCCCTTCGACTGATCGATCCTTCATCTTTATACCAAGAGCTCTTCGGCCAAATCAACAAGGTTTTGGCAAGGGAAGAGGACGACCATATGGAAGCATCGGTGGATATTCTAGTAGACGGACCAGCATCTATGGTGGCAGCGTATACTCGCCTAGTGTTGCAATGAGTCGGCGATCCTCGATAGCTCGAGAAGTGAACCGCGATGGATTGATGTCACCTTCCTTGCCAGTTATGGCGGGAAGGCCTGTTGTGCGCTTGCCGCCAGGATCACAAAACAACACGGCGGTTGGTACACCATTGCACTCTGCTAATATTTCCGGTACTGGAACCCCGGTGCTCACTTATCCTACACCATTCTTTCCACCTCCACCAAGACCTCCACTCCGAGAAAGCATGGCAGTCAACATGCAGATGCATCAGCCACGACCACAGCGGACGGTTTCGGTCAATGGGATCGAGTCTCCGGCATCATCCCAGTATCTGCCACACTTGCCGCATCTGCCAGGCCCTGATCAGCAACCTTTCCATCAGCAAGTTCCTCCTCACATGGATTCAAACGCAGCTCGACCCGAACCACCACCACTATATCCACCCGGACAGCAGATTCCATTCGCCAGTCAGCCAGCAGCTGGAACGCCGCTGTCGAACATTCCAGAACGGGCAATACATGCTCAACCTTTCCAACCCTTTACTCCGCACAGTTTCCAACAAGCGGCATTCACAGGGCAATCTAACTACTTCTACCCTAACACGAACAGCCAGCAACCTCAGTTCCAGCCCGGCGCCGTGCTCGCGCCAATGTTCGTACCGAACGGACAACAAGGCGCGGGATACCTGGTGCCGACGATTACTCCAGTGCAGCCACAGCAAATGCACCAAGCAGCTGCGGCTGCTGCTGCTGCGGCGGCGGCGGCGGGACAGGGCCAGATGGTACCGTACGAGCAGAACGGCACGGTCTACTATTACGACCCTTCACAAGCGTACGTCACGGCCGAGGGCTACCAACCACAGAATTTCGGCATGCCTGGAATGGGTGGTATGATGGCACAAGCTCCGGAGGGTTACTATTACACTCAAATGCCCGGTGGGCCGATGTATTACCCTCCGCAGTGAAGTGCGTCAGCCGAAACTGCCTGGCAGTGGCGATGTTTACCTCGACCCCTTCCGACTAATCATTGCATGTCTGCTTTTCTTGGACGAGCGATGGCGTTTGGTTTCTGCTGCACTTTGATGGGTACCTATTCACATTCTCTACTTCGCTTAGTTTACGTAGACCACATTCGACACACCGCCTCGAGAAGATGGGACTCTTTGGGTGGAGAGTGGGTGTGGTTTTCCTCCGGCGTATTATTTTTTTTTTGGCAACTCGAGATCCCCTAGATAACCCGTTTCCCCTTGACCCCCGATCAGGATTTCCACTTCCACTTTACCGGCTTGTATGAGTTAGCTGGCGGCTTGGCGATTCGAATTCCAAAAAGAAAGGCGGGTTAGGCAGATGCAGTGAGTTGTCATCAATATCATACAGTTTGTATGCGCAGCTGTTCCCGCGGCTTATGCCGAACTTGAAAGCGGTTTTACAAATGGGCTTTGCCTCCGTTGCGTGTCTCAGCAAGCAGTGAGGCACAAGCTGTAAGCAGATGTGATTCGAGAGAGGCTCGGGCTTTACGGGCTGTTTCAGAGTCACGTGTGGGTTGACCGGCCAGCGAAATGTGTGGTGGAAAAGAAAACGACAGGCCGTGAGACTAGCACTTACGTAGCTGCATGGGGAGCTTTTTGACCGATTGCAAGTACCTTTGTATCTACTCATGTCGCTGGCCGCTGTCGCTGGCCATTCTCGCTGGCAGAGTGTCTCGGTGAGCAGGGCAAAGTGATGACGATTCGACGCCTCTCCCCTTCGGTTGCCACACCAGCTGGCACGGTCAGCGGCCTGTGTAAGGTAGCTGGTTATTAATTAGCGGGGGGTTTTGGGTGGTGGAATGCGTGATTGCGTTTGAAGTGTTCTCAGCTACGCATTAGGCAGCGGTGCCGCCGCTTTCCAAACAAAACCCCAAGCCTTCGCCTCACCCTCCCCGCTCTCACCTCTCCGACCTCTTCTGTCCCAGTCAATTAGCACAGAGGCACCACCCAAGCTCAAGCTTAACCTCAAGCTCCTCGTGCATAGCTTCTTGCGTGGAGCTCATCTCGGCTTTCAATACCGCTCGATACATCTCTCCATCTTCATCGTCCATTCACCCTGAGCCTCTACCGCGGTAGCCTGTTCCCTGTTGGTACCACCCAGGCTTCCATCAACCATCATCATGGCGACGAACGTGCCGTTTGGGCCAGAGACGCCCATCAGCGTCAAGGTCATTGTCGAGAAGAACACTCGCAAGTTCAAGATCCCATTTTCAGAGCTCGGTCCCGATGTTCTCCCCGCAAAGGTATGTCTCACCGACTGTTCTTGTGACCCGATCTCCACATCTCGGGCTGCTTCAAACCCCACTGGAGCCTCATCATAGGTTTGGAAAGCCTGCTCACACTCTTTTTGCAGCTTCGATCTCTCCTGGACATCCCAGATGGCATTCCCATCAAGTTCCAGCGTTGGTCCGACAGTGGATCCTCATACGAAGAGCTCGACCCCTCTGACACGGGTGTGTTCAAAAAGCTCGCTCGCGCGGCTCGAGCGAAGCTCAAGCTCCGCATCAAGGCGGTTGTTCCTCCTCTCCCGACCCTCACGCCTTATAGCTTGCCCACTCAGTATCCGGCGCTCGCCTCCGAGATCACTTTGACGAATGCCAATGGTGCTCTGAATGGAATACCATCACCAGACATCGTCTCGTCGCTTCGCAACTCCCTGACATCCGATATTGCGACCAACAATAGCAGCCGCCTCAGCCTTGCATCGACGAGCTCACAGCTTACCGCGAACGCTCCTGCTGCTGCTTTATTGCGAGCAACGATCCACAACAGCCTGAACCCTCAGTCCCCACCGCAGATTCGCGAGCTTGCGGTTCGACCCAAGAGCGAGACAATGGCTTCAACTACATCCACAGTTGTCCCGGCTCGTCCTTCCTGTGCCTGGTCCGTATACTGCAACGTCTGCGACAAACCAGCTGCGAATGAACATTATCACTGCACGATCTGCGACAGTGGTGACTATGACTTGTGTCAGGCCTGTGTCGAAGCTGGCCATCACTGCCCAGGTGAAGGCCATTGGCTTGTGAAGCGCACCGTCAAGGACGGTCGTGTTGTCAACAGCACCACCGAAACGATTTCACCGAAACCCAAACCCACCGTCATCGATCTTCCTACAGAGATGCCTGGCGCATTCACCGACGATAAGAAGGTTGAGGCCGAAGAAGAACGACAGGAAGATCGGCCTTCTCGCACTTGCAATTCTTGCGTGCACGGTAAGTCCTGTACTGCCAGCTAGGTATCTTTGCCACTGACTCCCAAAGTGTTCCCGGAGGATCATTTCGTGACCTGCCGGGACTGCGAAGATTATGATCTCTGCTTGCCTTGCCACCAGGGCAACTCCCACGGTCATCATCCAGGTCACACGTTCAAACCAGCTGTGGCAGGCACTGCTTTGAGCCCGGCTACTGAAGCTTTGTGTGCTGCCGGCCGCAATGTGCGACATGCGGCCATTTGCGATGGCTGTGATAAGAATATCTTTGGTGTCCGACACAAGTGTCTGATCTGCCCCGATTGGGATTTCTGCTCTGAGTGCGTCAAGACTGCTCGCTACAAGCACCCAAATCATCGCTTCGCTGCACTCTACGATCCCATTCCTGAACCACACTTGCCGAACCCTCGACACGTTGGTATTTACTGCGACGGTCCACTGTGCGAGAACAAGCACGACTACATTTCTGGCGTTCGGTTCAAGTGTGCTATTTGCCACGACACGGACTTCTGCGGCAACTGCGAGGCCAACCCGCGCAATCATCACAATCGGACGCATCCACTGATCAAATTCAAGACTCCAGTCCGCAATGTCAGCGTTACTACGATGGGCGAGGACAAACATGGTGCTCCGATGGCCACAATGGGAGATAAGGCTGCGTTCGTACGGCCAACCGCTGCCAACACGCCATCTGCTGTTCTCACTGTTGCTGACATCAAGCCAATCGAAGCTCCAATTGTTGCCTCGGTTCCTGTTCCGAAGGCAACGGAAAAGATTCAAATCAAGGACCTTCTTGCCGAGCCGATTGAGGAGAAGATTAAGGTTGAAGATCTCAAGCCAACTCCGGCTCCGATCTCTTCTCAGGAACTCAATGCTCACTACGTCCGTGACACCGTTAAGGACGGCTCTATCATGGGACCAAGCCAGAAATTCGTTCAGGTTTGGACTCTAAAGAACCCTGGTCCACACGCTTGGCCTGCTGGCTGTTTCGTGCACTTTGTTGGCGGTGACCGAATGTTCAACATCGATGACGCTCATCCTTCAAGTGAAGCTGATCTAGCTGAAGCTCAGCGGAGCAACGTCGTTGGTCGTGCCGTCGAAGTTGGTGAGGAGATCGCTTTCCGCGTTCTGATGAAGGCCCCGAAGCAACAAGGCACTGCCATCTCATACTGGCGCCTCAAGGCTGCTGATGGTGTCGTCTTCGGTCACCGTCTGTGGTGCCACATCAAAGTTGTCGCGGCTCCTCAACCACCCGCCTACACTACATCTCCTGTGCCGATTCCCATCAGTGGTTCAAGCGTCGAGCGTGCTGAGTCCGCATCCCAGTCCGACAACAAGGAGGATTTCTTGATGCAGCTGGTCCGTAATCATGAGGAGCAACTTCTTCAAGAGCAGGACAAGGCAGTTCAAGCCGCTAAGCAGCACGCCGAATCCGAGGCCAAAATGAAGGTCGAGCTTGAAGAAAAGGAATCTCGTATTCAAATGCTCTATGATCTCCAGAAGCAGTTGAAAGCTTTCCATGTGGGAGCTATGGAGGGGCATTACAAGGTTGCCGCACTCTCGAAACAACAGAAGCAAGTTCAGGCTCGAATGATTTCCGCTCTGAAGTCTCGATTGGATCTCGAAGTCTCTAAGAGAAGGCAGAGGGAAGAACTTGTGGCGGCTGAACTTTCTGCTACTACACCCTCCGTCAAAGTCGAACCTATTCCGGCTACCGTTGAAAGCGAGGACGGCAAGACCGAAGGCAGTGCCATGATCTTCCCCAAGCTCGACAAGGAAAGCCCGTCAGCCAGCACTCATGAATCCGTCGAGACTGCGCAGGAACCAGCCACTCCAGAGACAAAGAACGTTGTTCTAATGGCTGTCACTTCGCCAAGCGCGAAGACTGAAACCGAGAATGACATCTTCGAGGATGCCGAATCGCTTGATCTGCTCGACAGCAGCGATGATGACGGTTTCATGACGGATGAGGAGTATGAGATCCTCGATGCTAGCGACGAGGAGAACAACGCGTAGACTGAACAACCTTGCCGCTAGCACATACGAAATTGCTGAAAACTAATGGCTGAACGGTGATATCTGGTGGCGACACCCCCCCAAAAAGAGGCAAGATACAAAAGATACTTGCTTTTCAGAATAATGGGTATATCTTTTTTTTATGTTACTGCGCTGGTTTCCTTTCTACTGGATGCGCGCCGGCGTCAATATCGGCTGAGTTTGCTTTCAACCTTGCTCTAAGTCACTCTCTTTATTCTGCTCGGACCTTGGCTTCAATAACTCCAATCCAGTCGGCGTATCGCCCACGTCCAGTTATGTGTCTAGCACATGGCGTTCGTGATGATGGCGTTGACTGGCGGAGCGAGCTTCGGTCAAAAAGAGCCTTCTCATCTTTCATCTTTTCTTTGCTAAGATAGGTTTGATAGCAATCTCATCCTCAATTATATTTACTCTCTGGTCCTTCCATGTGAGCCAGAAATGCATGCTGTTGAACGTCTAAACTGTTCACATTCGATAGGAAGTTAACACATGGAGAAACAGGTCATTTATCATTGTCGAATCAACATTATCTGCATTCCCAGTTCGCTTTCGTGACGACAGAACCATTCACGACATCTTTAGTAGCCATGAAGATTTGAAGTATTCAGCAACACATTCCTTGTAAGCCATATCCCATATCAAGGGCAGCAGTATGGCAACGTTGGTTGTCTAATCTGACTCTTTACAGCCTTGGTTTCACACCGCCTTCATCCACCATTACCCTCATCAACGCATTCCAAACGCTCATCTTCTCATCCCACCAGTCATCTTTCCAGATATCCACGCTACCGTCCGCCTTCAACCTCCTGCACTCCATGGGAGCTTTGACACCCCAACCCGGATCTTCGCCATAGACAAACTTGGCAAAGCCATCCAAAAGGCCTTCCTTGACAGCTCTCTTCTCCTCGGGCTCAAGCTCATAGCCGTCGCCAAACCACCACTGGAACATGTCAGCGGCGTGCGTGGGCCCCCATTCTCGCGGCGTCTTGGTATCGGCCACGCCCACGCGATACTCGATGCGATAGCGCTGCACCAGCCGGCCCGCGCCATGCCGCGCCAGCGCATCCACGAGCCCGCGCTCCGACGCGTGCACCTGCAGGTCGGCGTACACCTGGCCGAAGGCATGGCGCCAGTCGCGGAAGCGCGGCGGTAGCGCTCCGTCCGGAAAATATGCCTGGCGGATGACGTCCACGACGCGCCGCGCGTAGTCGGCCTCGAAGCGCCGCAGCAGGTTGTTGAGCCCCGGCAGCGGTGGCCGCCACGCGCCGTAATTATGGAACTCGGCGCTGCACTCGCCCACCAGCAGCCGCACGTCCGCGGCCGCCAGCCGCGCCGCGAACGCGCCCGATGCTAGCTCCCCGAACAAATCTGCGCGTATGAAGACCCCGTCGCTGATGCTCCGGAACTGGTGCAGCCCCATCCGCTCCGCTGCCGCCAGCAGCGTCTGCCAGGGCGTGCCGCGCAGCCGCGCCATTTTCTCTGCGGGACTCAGCGCCAGCGGCACGCCCAGCCGGTGCAGCAGCTCGTCGAAGTGGAGTTGAGCTTCAGCGAGGGTCTTGGGGCGCGGGCCCGGCCCGTTCGAGTGCAGCACCGCGCGCCGCACGAGCCGCTGCGATGCCGGCAGGCCGATGTCGTACGCGACCTGGTGGAAGGCGGCGTGCGCGCCCGCGCTGTACCCGCCCACCGTGATGTTGGCCGCGGCGCCGCCGAACAGCCCGATGTGCGCGGCCGTCCACTCCAGCGCGGCGCGCACGTCCCACAGCCCCAGGTTGCCGAGCGTCGCGTCGCGGTTCGCCGGATCGTCGGCCATTTCCTGCGCCGCCAGGAAGCCCAGCACGCCGAGCCGGTAGGCCGGCTTGACGACGACGAAGCGGCAGGCCGTTTCGGCGAACAGCGCCACCGGGTGCGGCCCGTTGGCGTCCCCGAACTGCAGGAACCCGCCGTGGATGAAGAAATACACGGGCCAGCCGGCCGGCGGCGCCGCGCCCGCCGGCACCCACACGTTTAGCTGCAGGCAGTCTTCGGCGGACTGCGGCGACGGCGGCCCGCGCCCGAGCTGCGGGCACACGCCCGTCGCGCCCGTGAAGCGGCCCGGGTGCGCCTTCGTGCCGTAGCGGTAGAACGGGGGCAGCGGGCGTGGGCGCTGCCACCGGAGTGGGCCGGTTGGCGGCAGGGCGTACGGCAGCCCGCCGTAGTAGTAGCAAGCTTTGGTTCCCGAGCTCTTGGCTGTGATGCATAGTCCCTCGATGTAGCCTTTGGATTGCAAATCTAGTAGATGAGGCTCGGACTCAATTTCGACTTGCTTGAATGTCTGGGCCCCTGGGTCGGCCATTGGAAGTTCGGAGACGTCTGAGGTTGAATTCAATGCTCTAGAGAGATACGATCAAGCTCTCTGGCCAAGGCTAAACTGCAAATATGTAGGGGCTGATACGTCTTTGACCGTGTCCTGAGAGCCCGCTGAGGATTGAGGCGACGAACTTCTCCGCTTTTGATAACTAGCAATGATTCAACTAAATGATTCAACTACAGCGATCACACGATTGAAGCTTTCCTCGACCGGGCGTGCTTGCCGAGGGGTAGGGGTACTGAGTATTTATTTCCATGATTCCTGTCTTGGCTTTGGATGGACATAGCAATGCAAAGCACGACCAACAGCAGTTGAGCCGCGGCAGTCAAACTTCCGTTTCCGTCCCTGGAATTATTCCGAAGTCGCTGGAGAGCTTGCCGATTTTAATTGCGCTCTGTGGAGAAGGTAAGCTTCTGGTGATATCACTAAAATCGTGTTCAGCGAGCTCCGGTTATGGCGGCGTTGACGTTCCACCACGATCTTTGCTTAATGACGCCATTGGCTGGGCCTCAAAAACCATTTGTATGCGGAGGTGGCTCTACAATGCTCTCATGGTGAAAGATTCCAAGTCTTTGCGCTCTCTGTATGTTCTGCTGGAATTCTACAACGTAGAGTGATTGCCATTAAAGAGCCCGGAAAGATTGGATTATACCAGCTTAAGCCTGAACGTCCAATCAACTTGGTCTTCACCATCTTCATACCGTAATAGTCTACACGTTTTAAGCCTCTTTTCGTCCGGAGCCGGCTGGACCATTCCGGACTGCGGTTAGTAAAGGCCGAATGCATCATCTTCGTCCGCCTACCGCTTAACCCATGACCACTATACAAAGAAGCTTTCGAGATATTATCGTAGATATTTGCTTGAGTCGCTCTCAGGCATGTCGTTCTGCTACCCATGATATCAGCAATTCGGCGGCTGTTGTCTTCGCCTGCTATAAATCTACTACTCCTGAGATCCAAACGTGAGAATCTGACATGGGCATGTCGGGTTTAGCCCCACGATAATCCTTACGACACTCTGTGTCTGGCTACGGTTGCGAGACCAATCGGGATAACTATTCGAGCCTTCCACATCTCTTCCACCAAACGGAGTGCCAAGAGGAGAGAGACGAACCGCGACTATTCGTAGCCCTGCAGGATGTTTGCTGTCCACGGGATCAAACTAGTGCATGGATTAACCGCTCTTGCTGTTGGAATAGGCATCAGCCCGAGGAAGCCGGAGATGAATTCGGATTCGGCTACACGACCTTGGCTCAGAGAAGGAAATTATTGGGAGAATGAATGCAGATGAGGAGAATGGGAATCCAACTCACCACCACTAGGGCAGCATCGGACTGAATAATCCCCTCGGAACTCATACTACGACTCCACTGTCACAAAATGTATGAAGACAAAAGCTGCAGAGTGGTGAATAAGTACGTATTGGTAATCAACACTGGCTGTAGACTTCAACATCAGCCATGAAACCGTTTTGTGTGCTTTTACCAATTTTGTGCCCTACTCTCTCTGAGTCCTAATGATATCTGACGTTCGGGAGTCAGAGACCATCTTTCGGCGTTGTGCCAAGTCCGTGGTAATACAAATGAGAGAACCAGAGTTCTCGATAATGCTAGATCTAGCTCCATAACGCCCGACAAATGAATCTCTGCAATGCAAGGTGCAGTGGGTATATTTTGAAGGAGAGAAACTGACTCCATGCCTCCGAACTGATTTTGGTTGAGATCCACCCAAAACGCCTATCGTCTGAGTGCTGTTCAATCTCTCGCCATCCTTGCTTTTATCTCTAGTATCGTTGCTGAATGGTAGCCAAGCCAGCATTAGCGCCACGTAGTGATGTGATGTATTTAGTAGCAATGTGCTGGGTCGCGTTACCGGTCTTCTGGTGGTTCAGAGAACAAAGCAAAGCGAAGACGATGGCTCTATATTGCGCGTTAGGATAAGGTCAATCACATGCTACGTCGGCATATCAAAGCTTACTGCTGGCAATTTTGGGATGACGACACAGATGGTGGCGATCAAGTTTATGCAGAAGTACCATAGATCGTAGTGTGTGTAGTGAGTGCTCACAAGAAATAGTCCAATGGGTACTGCGAGTAACCACTTCTTCGCCGGAGTGTATTGGTCACCATTGTCGATTTGCTCCCACATGTTGAGATTGTCATACGCGCCGGCATTGAAGTCGAAAGGAATACCACGCACCCAGTGGAACATGATGTAGGATCCAACCATGTAAGTGATGTTGGTGAGCGTCCATGACATCTCTTGAGAGATGCCAGGAATGATGTCGTAAACAATCTTAAGCATGAGGATGAGAATGGGATGGATGAGCCAAGCGCCTGTACGCGTGTTATTCTACGTTTCAAGTTTTGATTCTTTCAGTGCTTCTTCATACCCTTAGAGTTGACCCATTCGGCGTTCAGATTTATGATGGCGGCTTGATCGCTCAACTGGTCCAGTGATTCTGGCGGCTCAGTATAGACCAAGCTGCTGGACCGGCGTCTTCTGCCCTTTTTCTTTTCCGAGCTCATCGTGCGAGCATTGACTGGTCGCGTCTGGAGGTTGGTAGCGTTCGCCTCGCCTTTAAAGGTGAGGGAAGTAGTTCGCTTGAGAATAAGGGGCGACAGCTTGACGGTATTGATGATGTTTTAGATGTTGGACGAGGCAATACCCGCGGCCAGCGAGTATTTACTTTGAAGAGGCTGAGATCCAATTGCCCCTGAGCAAGAGGCGGTTCTGTAAGCGCAGTTGCACAGTCTTACAGGTGTGGAGTAGCCACGTAAAAGTACTTCCGCAGGTCTCCGCGGGCGGGCGAGATGACGGTGGCAGGGCTGGGCGTTGAAGCGCAGTGGAGGGATGAGGTCGACTTAATGGGTCTATGAGGAATAGAGGGAGGGTTACCAGGGTGAGGGCGGTGGTGGTTGTGAGAAAGCGATGGGATGGATGCAGGCAGAATGTTGTATTAGGATGTCAAATATACGAGGACGCGAGCCAAGCTTGACCCAAACCGGCCTATGACTTCAAAGCACCGTTCTTCAGTACTGTAACTTCAACACCGGAACGAACTCTCCACTTCAAGAAAAATGACTGATCAAAAAAAATTCTCCCAATAAACGCCCTCATAGCGAATGCCGCCATCACCACCACCTTCGAAAGTCCGCCGGCTCAGCGGCACAACATCAGTAGCCATCACGCCTCCAAACAGTGCGAAGGGCTTTGAGTCAAACTCATCACTTGCGAGTCCGAAGCAGTCTGAGAATGCGTCTAACCTTACAACCACTACTTCCTCTAAGCCTGCCCCAAATGTCTCGAAGCTTTCTTACCCTGTTCGCCCCAGTGACTTAGTTGGAATGTCTCCGGAAGATCGATTGAAGCTCCACGACCCTGAGCGCTCTGCGGAAGTAGAACGAAGGAACAGGGAGTTACGAGATGAGATGAGCAAAATGTCAAGAGCAGAATGGGACCAATGGCGCATTGATAACGGCCAAGAACATAGTAAAATCATTTCGACTTGGCACTCGGTCACTGAAGCTAATATTGCCCGTAGTACTACGAAAGCTAACCCTCCTCTCAGACAGTTTCGTCCAAGATCTTCTCGATAGCATACGTTATTCATCGGATGAAGAGTAGATACCTCTATATAAGTACTTGCATTAATATCATTCTAATTTTGCCCCGTTTTTGAGATTTGCCTCCCCGCGTAAATGAGTTTCCGCTTCCCCCAAATAAGAGAGAGGGCCTGCGGAGAGAGATGGGGACGCGGAGGATGGGAGGCCGCCGAGAGAAGGGGGAGCCCGCAGAGAGAAGGGGGCCGCAGAGAGAGGGGCCCGCAGAGAGGGGGGAGCCCGCAGTGAGGGAGGGGGCCCTTTCCCGCTAAATTACATTGAGGTACCCGTCCTCAATAGTACACCTGGCATGACCAAGAACACGCAGTAATTTAGAAGGTACCCCCTAAAACTAGGTAGGGGTGGCGTAAAGTCAAAAGGGGTGGTACGAATAGTTGAGCAACTTTTACCCTCTGTAATACCCTACCAAAAGGACGCGCACCCCGGTATTCGGGAACGCACTGTACATGTGTGTACTAGTTCTTCAACAAGTCAAGGCCTTTTGCATCGCGAAAACGCGACCGTGCAGCCACGCCTGCTTCACAACATCTCTCCCTCAAATCTCTAGATTGCTTCATCTACTCTTCTCCATCCATCGTCCGCTCCTCTCCCAAAATGTCGCTCCAAGATATCATGAATCCCGCCGACGATGCTCCCCTTCCTCCGGCAACGTCTGCTCCCGTCCCCGAAGAGCCGCCCAAGGAACAGAAAGCGCCAATGCGATCGTGGCGGAAGAAGTATCGCAAGCTGAACCTGCGATTCCAAAAAGTCATGGAGGATAGCAACCAGCTGTGGAGAGATGAGCACAAAGCAAAGGCACTGGCGCGACGACTTCAAGAAGAAGTTGACCAGCTGCTCGAAATTCTCCTGGATATGAATGAGGACCAACACCTGTCAGACCATCGCGATCTCGTGCTGGCTGGTGACCCATATGCGCTTCAGGTGTACAAAATCGCCAATGCCACAAAGTCTTTAGGGGAGATGCTTCAGCAGATACCACACACAGAGGACGCACCCAGCGATCCCAACCTGCTTCCACCCGATCTTGCAGGCGACAAGCCACCTGGCTTCCTTGATTCCACCTACGAAGAAGAGTATCTCAACAATCTGGATTCTCAGCTAGGCGACGACGACGCTACCATCAATTTGCTGGCTGAACGCGGAGCTCGCCCTCCACTCTCAAGACACGTTCCAACCGACAAAGAGCTTCAGACTTCCAACCCAAATTCTGTCATCAGCTGGCTTCGTCGTCATCATCCGGAAACATTCATCCAAGATAAGGATGTCAACTCTGAGAAAGCAGCGGCTAAGCCGCGTGGCCCAGGTACATCAGAATTGGAGTTCGTTCACACTAGTTTCACTTCTAACTCATCGGATTTAGGCAAACGAATGAGTATCGCCGCTCAAGTCACACCACATGTCAAAGTAGATCCAGACGCTGCTGACGACGACGGGACCTTTGGAGATGATGTTGCTCCGCGGAGAGGTAGTGCAAAGAGGAGTAAGGATGATGAACCGTACAGACCGAAAGGCGGCAGTTCGAAAAAGCGAAAGCGAGAAGATGGAGATAAACCCAGCAGCAGGAGTAAGAAAGCAAAACCAGCGCCGGCCGTTGACGTATAGATGACTATCTTGAGCATTGTGTTCGGACGATCAAATCATAACAAGGCAAGAGGTGCAAAGCGACATAGGGTTGAACTTGCAGATTGCCAACAACCACAAGCAATTTCAATTGGAATAGCACTGGCTCAGACTCCATTTGCTCTGCCACGCAGTTGCAGAAGAATCTACTCAAGCTGCTTCGCTACATTCAGCTCCGGGAGGATGCAGGCCATTATTGTTGCTATTGGGCTTGCCATATTCTAAGGCGGATTTTAAAATTCTCCGTAGGTTGGCGAAATAGCCGGAAAATGCACCGATCTTGGTAAGCTTCTTTTCTACTCGATTTTTCAGTGATATTTATGCAGACGTTGACGGTAATAGAAACGGTTCTACGATTAGAAGGACAGTCTACATTTGTAGTTTGCATGCTTCCTTCACCCGGCAGCTATCGAAATGGACTCAATTGTAAATGCTTCTATCATGATTGAGCCGAGCTTTGAGCGATCCTGCGCGGCCGGGACTTGACAGAGCGGACCTACAGCACAGGTCTAAGCGGACCGCTGATAGCTTCTTGCACTTCTCATGGGCAGAGAAGGAAATGACATCAAATTCGTCATACAATGTTACATCCTTGACCTACGTGTTGTCCATTCTAAAGCTGGCAGGATTAAGAGCAGCAGCATACATCACAAGCGTTATAGGTACCAAATCCTTCTCCGAATTAAGGGCCGCCTCTGCTTTGGCCTTGCTTGGGTCTGGTACTGCTCCAGTGCTCTCCCACGCGTCGAGTATTGTTTTCGCCATGTCATCCCATTGTGCTCCCTCAGCACCACATCTTAAACCCAGCACAGTCCCAAACTCTCGAAAAGCTAATCGTCTCTTCACACTGGCATTGAAGTAACCCCTCTCGAATAGCCTTGTCGTGTCTCTCTTTGCGGCTTCCAGCAGACTCTCACTCCATTCCTCCTTTTCTGCACCTCTACCAGAGCCAAAGAAATGGCTCGTCCACATCGTCATGCCCAAATCAAGCGGATCATCGCTCCGATACCCACGCCACTTCGTCTCCACAATCCGCCGATACTCCTCAATCTCCCTCTCTAGCACCTTCGACTCCGGCCCATCGCTCCTCTGCAGTAGCCGGTACACGACATACCCATCAATGGGATCCAAATTGCCCTCGCTGCGCACAAGCGGCACGCTCAAGTCCACACTAACCTTCCAATACATGCGCGGCCGGGGCCCATCGCGGTCGTACACGAACGCAGGGTGCACAGCGCGAGCAAGTTGCACGGCGAGGGCATTGTAGCGCGGGTCGGCGGCGGCCGCGCCCAGTCGGTTCAGCGCATACATCCACAGCGTCAGGTAGTGATGGTACTGGCCGTCGCCGTCGGGCCCGCCCGCCGCGTCCTTGCCGATGCGCAGGCCGCCCGCCAGCGGCGCCGCGTCCGTGGCTCCGCGCAGCCGCGAGGACCCGGAGCGTGTGCGGCCGAGTGTCGTGTGCACGGCGTCGACCAGCGCGCGCGCCAGCGAGAGGTAGTGTGGGTTGCTGGTCGCGCGGAAGAGCGTGATGAAGTTCAGCACCCCGAAGGCGTCTGTCCACAGGTAGCGGCCCTTGTGGCCTGCTGAGGCTGGCGGTGGGGTCCACGGCTCGTCGGAGGGTGAGGTGGGATAGCGATATACGATTTGCATGGCCTGAGCGAACTTGTCCATGGGCGGAGGAAGTGCGCTCGACATTTTGGAGAATTGTGAGACTAGTCTGGCGGCGCTGATGGTGATTTTGTTTCTGATGTACATTCAAACCCTTCGAGTTCCCAAGCTCTTTTCATTCTCGATATCTACAATTTGCGCAATGGCTTTGCTGCTGTGAGGTGATCGAGGAGCTGTTGCTCACTCCACGTCATGCCAGGGTCCGAATGTAGCGCTGGGTGCGAGGCTGAAATCTGGGGGATTAAAGAGCTGGAAGGCAGTTTGAGTCCTCTCTATCCATTAATTCGCGGTTTTCTAGTAATTTAACTTCCCTCATCATTGGATTCTCTAGACTACATTGTCGCCGCGTTCCTGATTTCAAAGTACATGCTTTGGTCCACGTGTATCATCCAAAGGAGGACCATTATGAAGAACAGACGAGTGTCTCCCTCTTTGAATTAGTCTAAGCTTGGTATATTCTATCATAGCTTCGGTCCTTTCTCTCCGATAATATTGAGGAACGCAGTATGAACCTGCTCGGTCAAGTCACCGGCTTGTAGTGACCGGCCCTTCTCTTTGAATGCTAATCTAGAGCATTCTCTTGTGACAGCACTGCCACCGTAAGCTGCTAAGGCCAAAAGTTCAGTTGGACTCAAATCATTCTCATGATCCCATAGCCGGTCCAGGTATGCCTTTCTCCACGCCAACATTGTACCCAGCGCACCCGTCAGTGTATCTCCTTGACCACCACTTCGCTTTAGCCCTCCTTCGCCATCACTAATGTACGTATGCTCTCCATTTGAAATGTAGTCCTTTGCTCCTTTTTGTATGATGGTGACACCTCCAAATGCCTTTGCTAGCGTGGCACACAATTTCTCGGGGTCACCTTTGCTGATGTCTACGCCCTTGCTCTTTGCCAGTCTCCCAAACTCCACCACGTTGGGCGTTAATATACACTCCCTGTAACCTTGTACCAGTTCAGGTCTCGTCTGCGCAAGCATTAAGCCGTCAGCGTCAAGCACGAACGGAATATTCTGCTTGCGGGCTTCTTGTATCACTCTTGCGCACGTCTCTTGCATTGTCTCATCACGGCCTAGGCCTGGTCCGATGACTAGAACGTGAATGCGCGACAGCATAGAGAGGACTTGTTTGGAGATGGAGTCTAGGGATTCGGTCGAGGTGAGGTTTTTGGACTGGCGCATATATGGATGCACCATGAGGTTTGGAGAGTAGGTTTTAATGACGGCGCCGGCGCCTGGTTCGCAGATAACATGACTCTGGGAGAATTGACGTTAGATATGCTATAGATCTTGAGTTATACGTTCAAGGGAGAGTTACCATATCGCAACCGAGCTTCGCCGATGCCATTGCGGAGAAGTATGGAGCTCCCGTGTAGTCTTCGCTTCCACCTATGACTGCCACTCGCCCGAGTTGACCTGAAGGCATATATTAGGACTAATCGTTACAGAATTTTCACCTACGTGCTGTAGATTGACCTTTGTGGAAGCTCTCGAGCATTGGTGGCACCATTTTGTGGACCTTAGCAAGAATCTCCTTCCTCGACGCCGAGGCCATTGCAAATAAAGGAGTGACTGCGAAGTCAAAGGTTAAGAAAACAGAATAATGGAAAGATCGGATTGGGACTGGATTTGAACTGGAATGCTGCGCTGAGTGAAAGGTATCGGCAATTCCATGTCGGGGTAGCCAGTGTTTATATACGAAGTCCAAATCAGCCACCCGCACGAGCAAGACGTCATGAAAGGCTGTGGCGCTAAAACTGCAATGCACAACTCAACGGTTTTGGCCTGCATAGAAGCCGTACGGAGTATATGTGAGTCTCTGTTTTCGGCCGTGTGAAGACGAGACGAAATCACAGTTGATTCTAAACAGTAAATAGCTGAGTGCCATGGGAGTTGAGAAGTCTGGGACCTAAATCATGCTCGTCAGAAAGCTTGCTTCCCAACCATCCAAAGTGTACCTCGATGTTTCATAGCCCAAACAGTTCGAGAAACTCGTACACCACTCAACGACAACATATATTGTATTTGACTCATTACGAAACGACAGAGCGGCCGTTCAGACCTATATAGAAACCTATTGATAAAACCAAGTTCACAAACGCCCTTTGTTCAGGACCGATACACACGTCCTTCGTTAATTTAGGCATACACGGCCAGCCCAAGCGAGGCGTAAGGTGCGGTGGGTGGCTTCTGCTGCCGGGCCGAGCTGGGGATCCCTACACCAATTTCCACGCGACAGCCCATACCACCGACGCGACAACTTTTCAACTTCACACTCTAGTATGATTACCTAGCATCACTCTTTTTGCATACACAAACAACCAAGATAAAAACAAACGAGGTGGGCGGGCTTGCGCCACAGCCGTCAAGATGTCTGCTCCCGGAGGAAACATCAAGGTGGTGGTGCGGGTTCGACCATTCAACAACAGAGGTATATCGCGAATGCGCGGCGTCGGCCATGACTTCAGGCTGCTTGCTAACCGGTGCCAGAACTCGACCGCAAGGCAAAATGTATCGTCCAGATGCAAGACAATCAAACCGTTCTCGTGCCGCCCACCACCGTAGATCCAAAGTCCAAAAGCGCAAAGGCAGCACTTGAAGGCACGAAGACGTTTGCCTTCGATCGCAGTTACTGGTCATTCAATCGGAGCGATTCACACTTCGCAGGACAAGAGAACCTCTTTGCAGATTTGGGTCAACCACTGCTTGACAATGCCTTCAAGGGATACAACAACTGCATCTTCGCTTACGGTCAGACCGGCTCCGGCAAATCATATTCGATGATGGGCTATGGTGAAGAGCATGGAGTCATTCCCAGAATCTGCAGGGAAATGTTCGAAAGAATTGATGACATAAATGACAAAAACTTGACATCCACGGTTGAAGTCTCATATCTCGAAATCTACAACGAACGCGTCCGCGATTTGCTGAACCCGTCGAGCAAGGGTAATCTCAGAGTCAGAGAACATCCTTCGACGGGTCCATATGTCGAAGACCTTGCAAAGCTGGTGGTACGCTCATTCGCCGAGATTGAAAACTTGATGGACGAAGGAAATAAAGCACGAACCGTCGCCGCAACAAACATGAACGAGACATCCAGTCGATCCCATGCCGTTTTCACTTTGACTCTCACCCAAAAACGACATGATGTCGAGACGAATATGGACACGGAAAAGGTCGCTAAGATTAGCCTTGTTGACTTGGCTGGTTCGGAACGAGCGACTTCGACCGGTGCGACAGGTGCAAGGTTGAAGGAAGGAGCAGAAATCAACAGATCACTTTCAACCCTCGGACGTGTCATCGCTGCATTAGCTGATCGATCATCAGGCAAAGCAACAAAGAGTGCCCAGGTTCCTTACCGTGACTCTGTTCTCACTTGGCTACTCAAAGATTCCTTGGGAGGCAACAGCCTTACGGCAATGATAGCGGCCATATCTCCTGCTGATATCAACTTCGAAGAGACCCTATCGACGCTGCGATATGCTGATTCCGCGAAGCGTATCAAGAACCATGCTGTTGTCAACGAAGATCCAAACGCTCGCATGATCAGAGAACTCAAGGAAGAACTTGCCCAACTTCGAGCGAAGCTCAGCGGGGGAGCTGGCACATTTGGTGCAGCAGCAGAGGAACAGTACGCGCCGGGAACTCCCCTAGACCAGCAGATGGTTTCGATCACGCAAGCCGATGGAACCATCAAGAGAGTCTCGAAGGCCGAGATCATGGAACAACTCAGTCAGTCAGAAAAGTTGTACAAGGACTTAAACCAAACCTGGGAAGAGAAGCTCCTCAAAACCGAGCAAATCCACAAAGAACGAGAAGCAGCTTTGGAAGAGCTTGGAATCAGTATCGAAAAAGGCTTCATTGGAATGTCAACGCCTAAAAAGATGCCTCATCTTGTCAATCTCAGTGACGATCCTCTTTTGGAAGGTTGTCTTGTTTACAACCTGAAACCTGGCACTACTACTGTTGGCAATGTGGAAACAGACACAACCGCAGAGATTCGGTTGAATGGCACAAAGATTTTGCGGGAACATTGCTCATTCGAAAACATTGACAACGTGGTTTCCGTTGTCCCCAAGGAGGGCGCGGCCGTAATGGTAAACGGCATCCGAATTGAAAGGGCCAAAAGGCTTCGCAGTGGTTATCGAGTTATCCTGGGCGACTTTCACATATTTCGATTTAATCATCCAGAGGAGGCTCGTCAAGAAAGAGCAGAACAAGGCAGTTCATTACGGTACTCGATAAATGCTAGTGACTTGGCTGACTCTCCATCGCCTCGAGCTCAACATGAGCGTACAATCAGTGTCCTTAGTCGTGCCGACTCAGAATATGGATTCGACAGCCCGCGCACAATATCACCAATACCTCGTTTGGGAAGAGACTCTGACTGGTCTATGGCTCGAAGAGAAGCAATATCAGCAACTCTTGGTCCTGACCAGAAGATCACTAATATGACCGATGACGAACTCGACATCCTTTTCGAAGATTTGCAGCGTATTCGTGCGACGCGCAAGGGTAAGAGAGATATTGGGCTGTTCGAAACTGAAGATGACACTGATTCTGTTACCTCTTTCCCACATCGTGAAAAGTATGCGTCAACTGGGACGATTGACAACTTTTCTCTCGACACAATCCTCACCATGCCTTCTACTCCCCTCAACGGAGAGGAAGATCAGCGGTTGCGTTTGGTAAGAGAAGATTTCCAACAGCAACTGGAGAAACAAAAGGATGAGTTTGCAGCCAAGTTGAAATCGGCAGAGGAGGCACATGTCGAAATCGAGGAGATCAAAGCGGAGAAGGAGAAGATGGAGCAAAGCCTCAAGGTCATGAAGACTGAGATGCAACAGCAACTTAAGGAACAAAGAGCCGAATATGAGCGTCAGCTGGCAAAACTCCAACCAATGTCACCACCTCCTGGAGCACACAATTCGGATCTATCATTCAAGCAGCAAGAACAAGCTCGAGCTGTCCTTGCAAAGTGGCGGCAGCGCAGATACGTCTCTATGGCGGAAATCATCTTGCAGAACGCGGTTACTCTCAAGGAGGCGCAAGTCATGAGCCAGCAGATGGATAAGCGTGTTGTCTTCCAGTTCTGCGTCGTGGACGTCGGCAATACGGTGCCATCCTCATATGATCTGGTTTTGAACGGTATTGGAGATGAAGACGACGAAGATCTTGAAACAGCCCCAAAACCCTGCATTGGCGTTCGAGTCATCGACTTCAAAAACGAGGTGGTTTATCTCTGGTCACTACGAAAGCTTCGACGGAGGCTGAGGCAGATGCGCCAAATCCATCAGTATCTCAACACCCCAGAAGTTTCCCAGCACCTCAACATGGAAAATCCGTTCTCCGAATCTTGTCTTCCGCAGTACTCACGGATAGGCGATTGTGACGTCCCCTTGGCCGCTGTTTTCGAAGCCAGAGTGCAAGATTTCTCACTAGACGTCTACTCGCCTTATACGTCTAATCACGTTGGCATGGTTCGCTTATCTCTTGAGCCATCAATGGCAGAAGCTCCTTCAGGGATTCTCAAGTTCAACGTCGTGATGAGAGACTTCGTCGGCTTTCCGGAACGCGAAGGTACCGACGTACATGCTCTTCTCTTCGTTCCTGGCATATCAGAGGAAGATGGTGCAACTACGACTGCGCTTATCAAAGACTTCGATGAAGGACCAGTGCGCTTTGAGAGTGTTCACAGCATGAGTCTACCACTGGATAGCCCTCATAATGCATATCTTCGGGTTGCAATATTTGCCAGAGCCACTATCATGCACCTCGACAAGCTCTTAAGCTGGGACGACATGCGTGATGCCTCGGCTCCATCAAAGGCCAAACGAAACCAATCTCGGCTTCCGGAATCAGAGTTCTACATCGAGCAACGCCATGATATGTTTGCGAGGGTCCAAATACAAGAGATTTCGGAAAAGGGAGACTACGAACCGGTTGAGGTCATTCAGCTCAATTCTCTTAATATCGGCACATATCAGCTTCATCAGGGCCTTCAACGACGGATAGTTCTCAGTCTCACGCACAGTTCTGCGCAGTCACTCGAATGGAAAGACGTCATTGGGCTTCGACTTGGCAGGGTCATCCTATTGGATCATGCCGGCAAAGCAACCGAACTAGAAAGTCGACAAGCAGAAGTTCCTCTGAAGCTTACCTCACCTCCAGTTGTCCGTGATGACGCTGACGGTACTAGCAATGTCACTCTTGTATGCCTTTGGGACTCGAGCATGCATAACTCGCCGCTGCTTGATAGAACCACATTCGAGAAGCATCGCATTCAGATAACGTTGCTTTGGAGTGTTGTGTGCGGAAAACTATCATCACCGATGCAGTTTACGCTTGATCTAGCTCTTCAGATTCGTCCTCGAGCTTACGTTCGACCAAGTTCGATACTCCAGTCAATGCTTAGCACGACACGAGTCGTTCATTCGTCAACCGGAACGTTTTCTGTAGCAATTCGGCCCCTTTCTGCCAAAAGAGCAGCCGATCTCTGGCGCATGAACAGCAAAGACGACTATGTTAAAGGAGAGGAGATGCTCAATGGCTGGATTCCACGAGGTGTCTCATTAGTGCAAGACTATATCAATGCGCGTCGTCAGCGACGACGAATGGGCGAAATCGAAACTGCCCGAAGCATCCTTGGCAGACGGGCAATGCGGACTCCCAGTCCTTCAAGATCGTCCAGCGAGCCCTTCTCCGAGAGTCAAGGAGAGCTTCTCCGAAAGGTGCTCAGCCTCTGGACGACCAAACGCGACCCGGAAGATGTCATCCTCGCAAAGGACAATGTCGAACCACCCACCCGCGGAGCAGCATTTGCGTCGCGCTCGAACGGAGCGCTCGCACCAACACTAGTCGCAACGGTTCGGCACATCCCGAAGAACGCGACGGTGCTGAAGGCGGGCTACCTGATGACGCCGGACGCGTCGCACACGCGGTGGCTGCGGCGGTACGTGGAGCTGCGGCGGCCGTACCTGCACGTGTACAGCGTGCCGGACGGCGACGAGGTCACGGCCGTCAACCTCACCAACTCGCGCATCGACCACCAGCCCACGATCACCATGCTGCTGCGCCGCAACGACGGCAACGTCGTCTGGGCCGTCTTCGGCCCCATGAACACGTGGCTGTTTCGCGCCCGCAGCGAGCGCGACAAGGTCGAGTGGATCCTGAAGATCGATGAGAGCTACTTCAGTAGCCCCAGCAATGGGAGTGATAGGGATGGATACGATGGTGAGGGAGAAGATGACTAAAGATGTTCACGCTCGTTATGATCGTTTTCCCTTTGCATTTTCTTGGGAACAATGGGAGTCTTGGATTGGCTGCTTGCGCGGCTGGTTGGTAGGTGGTGCTATTCTGGATTGCCGCTTTTAGATACCCCATGGATTTGCGTATCTTCGGACTGCTGAAGGAAAGAAGCTAAAGATTGACAAACTTGGAAGGGCGGCATAGCTAGATTCGTTCCGAAGGCAAGCGACCTTTATGCACACATTGTGAATGTGGTGCTGGTAGTAGCCAGATTGACAACGACTTTGGACAGTCAAGTAAATGGCAAGCCTCATAGTCTCCCCTACATACAAATGATCTCACTATATCCGTATGTTATGAGTAACTGGAATCGATCTTGACCTCTCGAGACCAATATGGACCAAATCACAAGTTTTGAGCCTGAGGCGCCAATTCGATCATTCCATTTTTCAACTTCACTCCGCCGGCAAAGTTGAAATAGAAGCTTAATATCCTTGCTCTGTAACAATAGACATGGCTGAAGTCGATACCCAAGAGGCACAGCAGCCTATTCTACCCAAAGAAGTGATCTATTGTGGCGGTAAGTGCCAGTTACGTAGCGACTTTTCTTAATGTCCCTAACCTCGCGCAGTTTGCGGATTACCACCAGAAGTAGGTATGCTCCCCAGCCCAAGAGTCCTACTCCTCCGATCGGCCTACGCAGAACCTCTTAATGCATGGGGATGAGCTGACGGACCCGGGGATAGTACTGCGAATTCGGCGGGACAACCAAGAAATGCGAGGACTGGTTGCAGACGCATCATCCTGATCTACACGCGAGGCTGTACTCGGAGGAAGCGCTGGCGCAGAACCTCTCGGCCTTGACGGTCAAGGTGCAAGAGCGTTCCGAGAAGGACGCGGCGAAGAAGGCGGCCAAGGCCGTGGCGCAAGAGAGTCGCGAGGCTGAGAAGCGCGCCGCCTCCAAGGTCACTATCAAGCGTATTGAGCGGAATAAGAGAAAATATGTCACCGCGGTGAGTGGCCTTGAGGCATTTGGCCTGGATTTGAAGAAGGTGGCGAAGGAGTTTGGCAAGAAGTTTGCGACGGGGAGTAGCGTGACAAAGGTTCCCGGTGGTGGTGAGGAGATTACGGTGCAGGGAGATGTGAGTGGAGAAATCGAGGAGTATGTGCTGGAGACTTGGAAGGAAGTTATCCCCGAAGATAATGTAGAAATTGTGGAGGACAAAAAGAAAAAGACTTAAGTTTTGGACGCCATTGGCCATGTCTGCACTTTTGGGAATGTTGACTCGAAGGCCACTCCGCATTATGGCGTGATGGGTGATACAGGATTCTGCTTGCAATAGGCTGCAAGCACTTCATGATGAGCTGCAAATCCCACTTTTAACGTTCTATTCAGTGACTATTCTCAGCGATAACCAGTGGCGGTCCCATCAGTAATCTTCAATGTCATCGTCACTAAGTACCATCGTCTGCCCTTTATCTTGTATGACGACAGTATCTCCCCCATATTTTAGCCGTATGCCAAGTCGATTCTTTTTCGGAGTAGCAACGCCATCTTCATTCGGTTTATCCGTGCTCCACGTGTCGTCAATCGTATCTTCAACTTCTGGATCATCTTCTCCGTCCGCATGAGCTGTCGACGTTTGTATTCTTGTGACCGTCTCGATGTCTTTGAGCATAGGATCCCGAGCCGATGTTCGTCTTCGCCTTCTAATGACGCCAAAGAATGGAATGGTTTCAAGCAACAATTCGAGCTTGTTCGACATGCCTATTGCCATAATCTCTGCAGCTGCACTAGAAGAAGCATCCTCTACAGCCCCATCGGGTGGGGTATGTGTGGATGCAGAACCAGAGAATTTGTTTCCCTTGGCCCAAGTCTCTACCCCTCCTGCTTTTACATTCAGATCTGACGAATTGAAGCGAGCATTGGAACTGATATCTCCAGAATACATTCGACTGATAATCTTTTCAATGGTCTCCTCTATCTCTTCACGACGACGCCACAATTGCAGGGACTTTGGGTAAAGGGTTTGAAACGCTGATCCTCTACCTAACGGCTTCCCACTTGCTCCCAATGCCGCTGGTGGAGCAATTCGTTTCACAGGATGCGGTAAGCTGAAGAGGAGGCCTAGGACGCTAACATAGAAACTGATCTCGTCTTGCCTAAGAGCGTCTGTGGCGACACCCTGGAACGCTCTCCATGAGAAACGATCTGGACACAGGATATCAGAATCAGATAGAGAGTCGATACAGCCATTGATCGTGTCTATGGTGTCTTCAGCCGTGGTCTCTTGACACGACAAGACGTAGTTTTCGTGCAAAGCCGCAATGTAAGTCTGAATGTCGGTTCCAAGCTCATTCAACACAGTCTCAGCATTTACTTCCGAAGCTTTCAATCGTTTGTGCTGCGGTAACCACGATGGTGGTTGAGGCGGAGGAGTGTCAGTTGCTTTGGGTTCCTCCCGCTTGTTGTAAACAACTTTGCCAATGGCGTGGAAGAGGCCGAGTGTACTCTCGCGCTGAGTGATTGCTTCCAGCGATTCGGTTTCAACTTTGGACGGAACTGGATTGTAGGCATTGCCCTTAGGCTTACTGAACGTAATTTTACCCGTCCAACCATCAAAATCGTCTCCACGCAAGCATAGAAACTCCAAAGATGAAACAGCGCTCCGTATATCGCCCAGTTCGGAAAGGTGTCTCAATACTGCAGGACCCGGTGCCTTTCGTCGACCAGACTTCCGCGACTCTTTTCGGAGGACTAGTTCGAGAGCCTTCGTCATGTAAGTCGGTGCAATCGGATTGAATTCTATTACTGTCGCACCGGGGTGGTTTAAAATTTCTGTTCCAAGGAGCCGAAAGGCAGTAAAACTATCCGCTGCTGCCGTGGACGTTGTGAGCAGGCTTTCAGATATTATCATGACGATGGGAGTGATATCCCTCGTTTGTTCTTGCCGCCGTGAGAATATGGCATGGAGGGTTGGTGTGCTGGAGGCGAGGTAATGCAGTACTGCGGAACGGAATGATTGAATTGTCGATGATGATCTCGCGAACGTGTTGGGAAACTCTTCAACCAGAATCACCTGGCTTCGGGTATCTGACGTGCCAACTTGACTCTGCTTTATTGGTTCTGTCCTCACGTTGTCCAAAGTGAGGGCACCGAATGTTCCCGCTCTTACCACAAAGTCCTCAAATTGCGCCGTCATAGACGTGTAGCCCTCCTCCACTGAACTTGATAGACCAGTGTTTCTCCACTCATGTAAATTGATACCTAAGTCTTTTGCGATGAGCTGGAGAGTGGTTGTCTTGCCACTGCCTGCTGCTCCTTTCAAGATAAGCAGTCGTTTTGCTTCTGTACCGTGGAATACAGACCCAAGCCAGTTACGTACATCCTGAATCTTCTTGTTGTGTACTGCGAGTTCTTCAAGATTGGTTGGTGAAAATCTCTCTGTCCAAGGTCTGAGATCGACGGCGGGCTTGTGACCAGTGATCGAGGAACTGGAAGTGCCGTTAAATCCCGTCGACGTCTTCAAGAATCTTTGACTGCCTGCTGGTAGACTGGAACTCGGAATACTCCTGCCATCAAGGTTGCTGAGTTTCCTCTTCCTACCAGTGGCTATTGTAAGCCCATCCTCGAGCTTGTAGCCTTCAAAACCGACGTCGTGTGCATCAGAGATATCATCTTCAATCGCCTCTTGCTCGTCATCAAGGATGATGGCCTCTGGGACCGGAATTGCTCGTTTAGCTGCAGGCTTGTCTCTTTGCTTTTGTGCGGCTTTGTCGAAAAACGACTTTATGAGGTTCTCAGTAGGTTTCAGCTCATCCTTCTGATCCTTCTTCTTGGATGGTGAGTTCGCAGCGCTGGATCGCTTTCGTTTTGGAGTAGAAGGCTCATGTTGGGTAGTTTTACTGCGTCGATTTGGCGAGGATTCGGCAGTACTGGAAAGAAGGCCGTGACTTATCACTTGGCGTTTGTTCTCGCGTCTCGGTGTAGATTTCGAAAGACTCGGAGACGGCGTCTTTACGGAGGTTCCATTCTCGTCATCCGATGACGACAGGTCTACGGTCTTTCCCGGCTGCCGAGGCGCGGTAGGTCGCCCCATACCGGTCGGATATGCTTCAATACTGCAACCATTAGGTAGGTACAGCGGTTTCAGAAGACCGGGGCACAGAAAACGGAGGCACTGAGTTGGTGTTGTTGTGCAGTCCCTTCTCAGTCTCTGATGGAAGCTCAGACCATCTTAAATGACCAGGGGCAGCTTCCAACCCCAATCACGAAATTCAAAGCTTGGAAAGACATGGAATTGGACCTTCGAAGCTTGCGTGAAGAATGCCCTGTAATACCAAAAGTGAAGCCAAAGGAGAGAACTCTCTCTTTCCCTACTTTCTTTCCTGAGATAGCTGGTCATGGCCTTGTTACATCGAAAAGCATCAGGACGAGCACTACCAGTTGGCAACAAAATCAAATGCAAGATCGTTTATCACATTATACCCAGAAGGTACGTGATTTCATGTAAAGGCTTACTAGGGCCTCATCGGAAATGGACTAACTGCGCCTCGTTGTCGTCGTCGTCAGGTAATGGCATAGGGTCAAGAATCTCCATGTCCACCATCGTTATTCGCACTCTAGGCTCTTCGTCAGATTCCTCATCCTCCGTATTGAGCCTATTTTCGTTTCTCATTGGATTTACTCTATCCGCTGCTGCCATTGACATGCTTGCCGGCCCTCGCAGCCGAGCGCTGTCTCGTCTTTGTGCCTGATCATTCTGACGATTGTTGGTTAACTGTGGTTGGGAAGGGGTTGTCGATTCGTATCTTTGGCTGATGTGAAGGTTCTCCATGACACTGGATGGCTCGGCTATCACGTCTGCCCCTGCATCGTCTGCCCTGGTATGCCCTGTAGGGATGGTCTTGTGCTCCTGTCTTTCGGCTGCTCGAACCAACTCAAGTCGTTTCTGCTGTTCCTTTTCGTCCACGCCCACTGGCTGTACATTGGCTCCAACCTGTTCCTCGACTGCAGCTTGGACTTCAGTTATTTCTGCAGTTTCTACTTCAGCATCAACAACTTGAGATGGCTGACTGACTTTCTCTTGCGCCTTTAGAACTCTCAATGCTTCTCTTTCCGCTTGAACTTCGCGGTCGTCTATATCCGCGAAACCGATGGTCTTCAAAATCTGCCCTGCAACGCAACGGTACTGATCATGGGACTCGATGAGATGAGTAACATCAAAGTTCTCTACACCATTGACGTCCTCAATCGCCTGCAACCCAGCCACATTAAATCTGACGCTACTCGCTCGGTAGATCAAGCCGAGAATATAGTCCTTTGTGCTGTGAACGTTGACAACTCGGTCGCAAACCACGCTTCTAATCTTGGTCCAGTTTTTCGATTCACTGGCGGCAGGTGTACCGATGAGTACCACATTTTCCACCAAACCGAAAGCGTTATGCGTAGCAAGCTCCAACATCGCCGAATAGATAACTCTTGCTCCCAGGCTGTATCCAACCAATGTCACTGGACGTTCGCCCTGAACATGAGCGATCAGTGAGTCCGCCAGTACTTTTCCAGTTTTGTCGGCTCTCGCAATAGCCACACTGAAAGGATTGTCGATGACACTTGCCATTTTCAGTAGACCTAATGGCCATAGTCCAACAGCAAGAGCTCCGAGAAGCGTTTTCCTCGCCAGTTCAAAGCTGGCGTACTTCCAGACATAGGATTTGAGAACCGACTTCAAACTTACGCCAAGCCTAAGGAGTGCATCCAACTCCCATCGCAGTGCGAACGGTTCGCAAGTTTCGCCACTAAATATTCTCCAAGGTGCCTCTATTTCTGCGTCTTCCGTAATCCAGCCTGAAATGCCGATAGCAACCCTCAGCTTGTGCTTCTGTTCTTCGTGCTTCTGTATGGACACAAATTTGAAGTCCTCAACCTCTTTAGCATACCGATCCACCATCTTTCCTGTCATTCTTCCACCCATGGCACCAAACAGGCCACCAATGAGTACACTACTTCCGGCCAAAGCCCCCAGCAGCCCAGAAACCGCTGTGCCAGCTAGCCCAATCCCTCCAAGTACCGTCCCTACACCAGCAGCGAGTAGCGGCGCAGCGAGTCCTCCAGTCACGGCCAATAAACCTGCACCCGCCACTGTGGCAAGGCCGACTTTCCAGCGGCGTGCCAAATCATCTCCTTGACGTTTTTCGACTTCGGATAGCTGAGTCGCCGCAGCGAGAAGTGTGGATGCAGCTGCACTTTCGTGTCTGGAAAGCGCGGTGACGGGCAGCTGAAGAGATGCGCTGAGGTGCTGGAGAATCAGTCGGGAGTGCGCTGGATAGGTTTCCAAGCTCAGCAGGAGCAGCAGTGTGCAGTTGAGCAGCAACAAGCGCTTGTCCCGCTCGAGTTGGAGGAGTGGTGTTTGAATGGCAGCGGGACGCGTCGACATTGCCTGTTCGCCGCTTGAACTCGTCCTTCCCTCCGCCCAATCCAACAGATCTCTTTCTTCTGCTCGCTGTGCCTCCGCGGCGATTTCCTTCTGCCGTGTCTTCCTCGCTTGTCGTACCACCTCTGCTCGCACGCCCAGCGCTTCACACGTACGCTTCAGCACCTTCCCTCTCCACCCATCAAAATACATCAATGCGGCTCTCTGTAAGCCCTGTAGCTGCGATGATGCTAGCTCTTGTTCTCGCCGTCGTCGTCGCTCCATAATCTCCTCTGGGCTTTGGATGGTGCCATGATTATCCTCATCGAGAGATATGAGATCCTGCACGTGATTCGATTGTTCAGATGATGGCTTTGCCAGTTCGCGAGTTAGGCCAAAGGTTGCGATCAGGTCCTTCCGCATAGCATCTGTGCATAGGAGGAGCAGAAGTGCCAGTTCCGTGCGGAGAGCAAGTGTAGGAAGTATGTCCGTGAGAGAAGCCTGCGACTGGGATTCCGAGTAGCTAGGCGGCGCCTCACCATATGAAGACATGTTTGTGTATGAAGTGAATACTGATCTGAGGGTATAAGAAGAGAAATAGTGAAAGAGAGACTAAGTAAAAAAGAGTTGTTGCCTTCAAGTTCGAAATTACAGCTTTGTTGTCTTTATCACTCCCTCAGAAGCTAAGAAGGGGCGCAGTGCGAATGGCGCAGGAGGTCGTGGTTGATGAGCTATTAATAGTTTGTGCCTCCGACGACGACGACGACGAGCCTTTCCTTTAAAACTTCTAATGGGTTCCTTCTTGCAAGGCAATAAGTCTCTTTTGGATGAATTTGCGTTTCAAAGACCAATCTAGGTCAAGCGATGCAGAGTAATATGGATCAACGTTGTCGTTGGTATCTAGGCTGCCGCAGCCGGCGGTTGAGGTTGAGCCAATTGGGTCAACGATTAAAGCTTCATGCCATAGACTTTTCGTTTTAACGTCATGGATTATTTGCTAAAGAACATACTGAAAACAGAGCCAGGTGCTTTAAGGTGCGTGAACGTTGAGATAAGCTTCCTACGTTAGGGAGTACGATAAAGATTTGCCTTTTGCGCAATTAAAGCTAGAGTACCTAGTTACAGTACCGTCTCCAAATCAACCTGGAGACTTACAAGTTCGGCTATCAGGAGATGAGATGAGGAATCACCTGTATTTCGCAACTACTCCGGGTAACGCAACTCTTTTCGTTACAATAAAGCTGAGTGTCGCAGTCCTGACCGCCAGATCCAGCGGTTTTGCCGCCACCCACTGGTACTCAGACTCCCGACGTACTGCTTAATGACTAGAGTACTTTCCTATAACTACGCCACAGCCTTCTCCGCGTTCGGGGAAAAGATAAGTTAAATAAGTGATAGTTGCTCGGTCCGCTGGATAGAAGTCTCTGGATTTGGTGAATGGCAAATCCTCAACATGAAAAGCATAGATTCAGTTGTCGTAATAGTTGGACGCTCGTTATTCAACCCAGGCAGAATGCACTTTTGTTGGCCATACAACGCTTCAACAACTGTTATCATCACCAGTTCTTAGAGGCTTCACTTCTTCTGTACACTATTCCTATATCGTGCCGTCTTCTGTTTCTAACACATCTCCATGTCCTCCACCACCACTACCGCCTCACATCGACTCACGAACAGCGGTTCTCGATTCCAAACAAGGAGCCAAACCCGAGCAAACATTCAGCAAAACGCCAAATTCTCAGCTACCCTCTTCAATATACTGTCCAGCAAGTGTTCGTTGTCTAGCCACTTTCAACATATGTGCCGCCTTTTCGTGCCCTTTCCTCTCTGCCAGCTTTATCGCTCTCTCACAATTCCGCGCTCGGTCTCCGTCGACGCGAGCACCCGAGTCAAGAAGCAGTTGAAGCATGGCTACCCTCCCGTACTCTGCGGCACCTTCAAGTGCTGTTCTTCCGTTTATTCTCGCTTCAGGTTCGTTAACATCCACTTCACGCTCCAGGAGGAGGCAGGCGATTCCGACATTCCCACTTATCGCGGCAAACTGCATCGCGGTAGCGCCGTTCCGATAAAATGCGGGCTCATGTGGATTCGCGCCAAGCTGAAGCAAAACTCGCACTGCATCAAAATAGCCGACTGAGCAGGCTGCCTGTAATGGAGTTCTTTGTGATCTATAAGTTGCGGCGAGATTTACGTCGGCGCCAGCTTGGATCAGGAGCTCAACCGCAGGTAGATTCTTTGCCTCAATTGCGGCAATCAAAGCGGTAAGTTCGCGAGTCCATTCGATTTTGACGATGCCGTTCAAATCTGGATTTTTGCCGATCATCATAGATAAAATTGGCTGACATGGTGTTCCATCTACGCAAATCGCTGTTCCTAGAGCAGACTCGAGCTCATCTCGGCCACCGTCGTTGTAATCCATTGTTCCTACCTACAAATAATCTATCCCAGAAGACAAAAACAGAGAAATTATCGACATATATCCGCGACAAATAGCTAATTTTAGAGCGGATGTTTCGATTCCTCGTCCGTGGAACGGGTATCGCTTTTGGTGGTCGCGGAGGACAACTTCGACGAACTCGTACTTGCCAGACTGAACAGACTTTACAAGATCAGGAACCAACAGTTTCGCTCCATACTGGCAAAGGAGTTCAAGGATTGGAACATTGCCGGTGTCAGCAATGCATTTGAAGAGTTTATCTCGATCTAGCCTGGAGACGTCGTTGTCAACATTGTCCCATATATTATGCGACGGGCATTTTCGAATTAGCGTAAGATTCTCGGTCTTAATCACTGCGCATAGTACGTCTAGTAATATAGGATCAATGGAGTATGTATCGTAGGTTATCCCCCAGTCGAGTATGAATGTCAGAACGTCGGGATCTCCAAGTTCTGCTGCTGGTAGAAGGGCTTGTTCTAAAGTACCCATCCCGGTGAGTAGAACACCAAGCCCATCAAATGTTTGATGAATGGTAGGCTCTTTTTGCTTACTGCTGCAGCGAAGACTTCGGCATCCACGGGTAACCCAAAGTCTAGAAGCTGCTCTACAATCTCGAGACGATCCAAAGATATCGCAAGGGATACGCCTCGCAAGCTCCCCAAATCCCAATTTCCTTGATTAGCGGTTGCAACGTCAAGAATTTGACGTAGGAGAGCGACATTGTTTATTCGGATTGCCGCTTCGATGGCAGCTTCGAGTTGGGTTCCGTTCTCTGGAACAGCCTCAGAATCCAATAGCATTTGGACGGCTTCAGCGTTAGATCCCACGTAAGCAAAGTGCCATAGATCATTACTTCGCTTAGCAAGCGAAATCATCCTTTCGACGACAGTATACATATGCGCTGTGCTTGCTTCCGTGAGAGTACGAGCGAAATCAGCTGGAACGATGCCGAGATCTAAAAGCGATTCTGCTACCTGAATATGACGGCCTTCGACGGCTTGCAGAACTGCTTCGTCTCCTTGTTTAGCGCCTGAGTTGATCAGAAGGTGCACGAGAACCAAATTTCCTTGTCGAGCGGCGCAGGTAAGAGGTGTACGGGGTGTTTCCAGCCATGCCGGAGGCGCCCATTCAAACTCCTCATTTACGTCAGCTCCACGGCTTATTAGGTCCACCGCAATAGCAACAGCTTCTGGTTCCCTAATGTTTGTTACCTCGGAGAAGAGAATTTGGAAAGCGGAATATGTCATTAAGGCACTTCCAACAAGAGCACCACGACTGAGCAAATAGCGAACGAGCTCAACGTGACCTTGAGCAATGGCTGCCTGAATTGGAACCCTAGTCCATTCTAACGACGCCCGACCTCGAAGAGCCAAAGGAATTACAGGATTTATGTCCGCTCCAGCGTCGACAAGAGCGTGGATGAGTTCCAACCTGGCTAAAGGCTGAATGGTAATGTGTCTGCCGTCAAACTGTTCGGTAGCAAATCGGTCACCCGCTGGTACATTCCGCATGACGTACTCTCCGGTAATTGCAGCGCAGAGTGGCATTGAATGAAGGGGGCCATTATGAGTGAATTTCCAGGGATTTGCGTCAGATTTAGCGTCCAAAAGAGCGCGGACCAGATCAACATTCCGTTTTGCGCTCGCGAATACCAGAGGATGTACGGGCCAGAACGAATACCTCGGCTCTAGGTATAGGGTTTGGTTAGAAAATCCCGAAATAGCTAGCAAATCTTTGACTGCATTTGTGTTCTGAGCTTGCATCGCAGCCGTAAATGCTATTTCCTGAACGTGACGTGAAAGAGGGCGCTTGAGCAAAAGCCGAAGTATTTCCCAGCTTTGTGCTTCCGCTGCAAGCGGGACAAGCTTTTCAGCAAACTTGTCTGCAAAAGGCTCTTGCATGCGCAACAGCTCTTTAATGGTCCATTCAGGTGCTAGCCGCATGAAGTGTAGCAATATCTCGCGCGTAGGAGCATCTTCTAGCATATTGTTGTCGATGACATATAGAAGGAGCCTCAAGAGTTGTTCATTAGAACTCCCTTTAATTCCTGTTACTTCTTCGGCACTCCAGCCTTGTATTGTCAGTCTTTTGTGGAAAGCTGGATCGGTGGTACCAAGCGTCCCAAGATGGCTGGTGGAGATCGAACCAAGACGTTCCCATGCCGCACTGCTGTGGCTAGTATGGAATGCGGGCGGACATAAAATGGCGTCTTCTAGGTAGGAGTCCACGAAGGGATGAAGAGTCAACTCCGAATTCGACGCTAGGTGAAGAAGTGCGTTATTGCTCAAGATCGTGGCGTCAGAAGACATGCTGAGTTGCGATGGTAGCTGAACCTGCTGCGCACATGAAGCGCCAACACTGGCGTCTTGAAACTCAGTTGCAGGAACGGAAAAGAGCAATTCTGACGTAAACTGAGTAGTGTTTGGAGTCGAATGGGGTGAGAAGGCATCTAAACTCCGCCGGTTCCGAGTGCATGAGGTTGAAGACGACCCATTCATCTTGCTGGTGCGACTCCAATTGTCCACATGAATCTGATTATCACCGTTGATTTCGGCGTTAGACTGTGTCTGACAAGTCTTGTCGTTCGGACATCGAAGATGCCACTTGAATTTGAGACGAGTACGAAGTTGGGCAGCACTTCCACGCATTAGCATATCTCCAATTAGCGGATTTATAGACTAGAACACACCTTGGCATGAAGCCAGGCCAATTTTGCCTCTGAATCCATACTTCAAGGTTGGCGATGGTAGTCCCGCATTGCAACTGCTCCGTGATGGCTTCCCTATGCTCTTCCCACAGCTCTTCAGGTATCTGCTTTCTCTTTGGACGAGATGCTACGTTGAGGGTATGGAATCTAGCAGGCATGCTGACACTAGGAATTCAGACGAGATGCTACGTTAAGGGATGGAATCTAATAGGGACGCTCAGTCCATGTCTTCGGGCGAGACGCTAAGTTGAAGGGTTGAAACTCTGCAGGCAGTTTTAGCTCGAGAATTTGGAGTGATTTTTAGGATGACCAGTGGAGCAAACTGTTGCGCCAAATTTTGGGGTTTGGAGAGTTTATACTGTTGATATTCGCATCGCCTTGGGCTGAGGTCACCGGCTAGCGCGGACACCATGCACAATGCACGAGCCACTACGACTATATAATTGCCAAACTGCATCTAGCGGCATGCAGACCGGTGGCCTATGGTGTTGGCACTTTTCACAATTACCATGGAGGGCAGTTCATAAACCAGGCTGTCGTTTGATCTTCGCGGAAGGAAAGAAAGAGATATTCTAATTCGCGGACTCCCAAACCAAGCCCGCCGGGATGTAGAACTACTGGAGACGACTTTTGGTCACTGTAGGCCGGGCCGGAGACGGCTTTTTGATCGATTATCCTAGAGCTTATCTACCTACCTATGTAAACATTCAAGGTGGCGAGGGTTGTGCCGCCAAACTCGGTGGGAAGGGCTACTACACTGAGATTATACTGTACTAGGCTCGTAGACGTGCAGATAGCTAACTGGGAAGCCCAAACATTGTACGATCACTCTTTTTGCATATTATTACGATTATGGGCACTTTTGCCAATAGTTCTCGATTTGCTCACCACTAATTCCTCCAGGCAAATAAGCACTCCAGGCAAAGCCCAGCACGTGGTCAATATCTCGCGTTTCAAGCGAAAGATGGAGGAGAAGCTCTGACCCTGCGCCTTCAGCTCGCTTCGACAACGCCAAAGAGCACGACGACTTAACATCCCCTCCTTTCATCATGATTCCTCTTGTGCGTCTGTAGTCGACATATTTCCATACTTCTTTCATCTCGTGAGAATGGCGATTTTGATATTCTTTCTTTCACTTACGGCCTTGGCGCTCGCCGACCAAATCCCGTTGTTGAGCCAATCTTCTCAATTTCTCCGTAGCCAGCCTGCCTCATGTCCTCATGCAGGACTATCATGTCACTCCGGTGCTGATACTTCCAATACCTGCTGCTTGAATCACCCAGGAGGCCAATTTGCCCTGACTCAATTCTGGAACTCGAAAGCCTCTCTTGGTCCTCCAGGCTATCTGGGTCCAGCCGATTCTTTCACCATTCACGGCCTCTGGTAAGTACATGTCAAACTGAGAAAGATGTCTTTGAGACTCACGGCCACAGGCCAGATCATTGTGATGGCACATTCGACTCAAACTGTGACTCTTCTCGAAACGGCGTATGCAGGGGCCGCAGATCTAGGTGCAATCCTGCTTACTCTAGTGTCGGTGGCATCCTGGAGAAATTCGGTCGCTACGATCTGCTAGAGTACATGGATAGCCACTGGAAGGGCATTTCTGGTGATGAGTCGCTATGGATGCATGAATGGGCGAAACATGGAACTTGCGTGAGCACACTTTCGCCGAAGTGCTACAGCGACGACTACTCGGAAACGGAAGAAGTCGTGGACTATTTTGAAAAAGCCGTTGAAATCTTCCACAGGCTACCCACGTATAAGGTAATCTACGGACTGCTCCCTCTCTTCGACTAGCAAGTCGCTAACAAAGATTTCAAAGTGGCTCGAAGCTGCGGGCATCGTTCCAAGCCCCGACGTCACCTACGATCTTGATGACATAATCGACGCTTTGTCTGCTCCACGCATCGTATCTCCGATTGTTGCTTGTGATCATGGCGAGCTTAGAGAAGTTTGGTACTTCTTCAACGTGAGAGGTTCGGTGCAGACGGGCCAGTTTGTGCCTAGTGAACCGCATATAGCAAAGCAGCACATGAAGGGATGCCCGAGAACGGGTATTAAGTATCTGCCAAAAGAAATTTGAGTGACTCATACGAGCATGGCATCCTAGAAGGTCTTGATTTTCTAAGCATTGCATAGCGTTAGGAAGTTTGGAAAGATAGGACTGCAAAGGCACGGTTTTGACAGTAATACACCGATATATCCAATATGGTTGGTTATTCGGGATGAATCAATTTCGGTCTCGGTCGTCTTTCATCTGTACTATCACATCTCCGTTCCAACTTCTCCATTGTGCTCCAACCTTTGCGACTTTCCTAAGACTAGTCGTATACAAAAGCAGGTACATATGCATGACCTCGTCACCCCAACACCAAACGTTGATCTTTCCAAGTCCAATCAGTGAGCCATCTGATCCTCTTCTCCCAGTCATCTCGCACCATGTGGCGTATCCTGCTGCTCCACGCTTAATGGTCTTCTCGAGCATGTTCCAGACATTGAGTTGAGTGCCAACAGACCAGGAATCTGTGTCAATGTGCCAGTATCCTCGTTCCCAGGCAATGAGGGCGCGGCTTTGTGAGAGCGGTTTGTACCGCTTCGCTGGGTTGATGATAGGCTCCAGATTAAGAAGGTCTTGTGTAACGTGGGACTTGTTGGCATGCCAATCTAGAGAATCGGCTTCAGGAGGTGGTGGCCATATTTCCGTCGGTAGCAGAGAAAGCTCATGTAGTTGAGAGGACGTAAGCTCGCTCCTAAAAGAGGAACTGTTAGGCAGAGCTTTGTTGGTCTCGACATTGGCGTTTTTCTCTCTATTGTCTTGCCCTGCGACTGGGAATGATGGCAGCAACTGTACACCATTGGAATTATCCGACCAGACGTCCGATCGTTCGGCGCGAGGTACTCCAGGGTTGAGAAGTAGGCCATGGTGGATCATGACAACTTGCGAACCCACATCGAATGTATGCCGTTGGGTATGAGACTTTGAGCTATACGGTGCGTTGCGAGCATCAGTCTGACATTGGTCTTGACTTGTTCCAACAAATGGATCGCTAGGAATAACACCGTCTTTCTTCGCTATCGAATCTGGAATGCTAGTTGAACTCGACTTGCTAAGACTGTAAGTGTCAGGCAGTAATGACGATGGCCCGGCGGGTGATGGCGTCTGGAGTGCTCGAACTGGTTGAGTGGCGACGATACGCGATATAGCTTCGTCATCTTCCGGTTTTTCTACGGTTGAGATGCTATGGAAGCTTTCGATTCCAGCGCTGAATTCGGGAGTCAGACGCCGCCGTTTGTTTGGCCTTTCGGCTGGCGACGAGACATCAGTATGATGTATTCGTACTTCTTCCAACCGCTGAAACGGCGACTTCCACAGAAAACTCGCCGCGACGAGAATTGTGGCGTCTTGCTCTTCAGGCTCCTCCGTCGCTCGTGAAGTCTGGCCTATGTTGCTCTCAATCTCTATTCCAGGCGATATGTTGACATTAACTGGTTTGAACCCCAGGTAAGCCAGGAACTGTGCCTTGTATTGTTCATCGCCTTTCTTTGAGGTTGGTGCTGCGATGTGCGCAAGTAGATCCATTATGGAGAGTTGGGTTATAAGCCTCCGCGCACCATAACTGAGTAAATATTCGGCACTTAGCCTAGTGGGGAAAACAAATGGTCATGAGCCCGGTAGCAAAGCCGCGCGTTCGATTCCACCGTTTGCTAGAGAAAATTTGGTTCCATGTTTGCACGATACCTTTGCAGTCATATCCGTCACGTTGATTACAGCCGATTGATTGGCGCGGGGTAGGGGGAGTTTCGGAGGGGGTACAGGCCCCAATGAGTACAGGGGACAAGTTTTTTTTTTGCCATTAAAAATCACCGAAATCCTAGTGATTTTATCGATGGGTTTCGAAGAGTTTCGTGGATTTTTGGTCATTAGTCACTATTTTCGCGAACTCTTAGGGGATAAGTTGAAGTTGGTAACACGCTTCGCTTGAGCGTCAAAAAGTCCCGCATCATCGGAAGCCAGAGCCAAAGAGCCGGAGCCAGTAGCCAAATAGCCAAAGATGCAGAGGAAAAGACAGCAGATCAAGCGCCTCAGTTAAGTTTTCGGGATTTACGAGGGAGAGTTGGATTATAAACCTCCACACACTATCTATAACCCGGTAGGGTTCCGTCCTTTTGTCTGCTAAAAAAACAACTGGTAGTAGGCTTATCGCTCGCTCTCTCAACGATATAATGAAGTTATAGATGTTGAGACTATTGAAAGGTACCCCACGGCTCAAAATTGTGCGACAATACAAGTCCAATTCTGTTGTGTAAGATGCAGCCTGAAAGCGTTGGAAGGGACGCGCTAGACGTGAAGTCGATCTACGATAACACGTTGGCACGCCGACACGTGATGATTACGATACGAGACTGCCAAGATTTCGGTGTTCAGTTAAGCTAGCCCACAAAGGCAATTTCAGTCCAACAGATTTACAGCGAAGTATCGAACTTCGTACATCGACATCCACCATGGCTTCATCCCTGCAATCGATATCGAGTCTGATAGCGGCCCTCCCGCCGGCAGATGACGGTTGGGGCCCTCCCGTCACCACAGAGACAACTCTTAATGGAGTTCCCTACGCTCCATTCTCAAAGGCCGACAAACTAGGTCGTATGGCAGACTGGACTGAGGGTAAAGACCGTGAGCAAAGAGGTAGACAACAATATGGCAGCCGACAGTATCGCGATCAACAAGTATATGGAGCGAACCAAGCTAGTAACCCGTTCGTAATTCAAACTGCCGAAGAAGAAGCGACATTTTCGTTGGTAGACAATACTCGAACCACACGAACAAGAGCATTTGGTCGCGGTGGAGGCACTGTATTCCGTGGCCGCGGCCAACGGGGACAACAGACTCAGCGAGGCACACGAGGGACTTTCCAAAGGGTAGGCGGAAGAGGTGGTCAAACTGGCTATGACTCTCGCGGAGGTCGTAGCGCAAGGGGAGGCAGGCGATTTGGTTACCGCGATGACAAACCGCAGAGGAACCGTGATGCTTCGATTCAAGTGAAGCCTGAGTGGCAGCTCCTCGAAGAGGTTGACTTTGCTCGACTCACGAAGTTGAATTTGGACACCCCGGATGGTGAAGATCTGGATAGCTACGGCTTCTTATACTACTATGACCGCACCTACGACAAGCAGCCTGGCCTCAAGTCTGCAGAAAGAAAACTCAACGTGCTCGAGCGAGCTGCTTACAATGTTACGACCTCAAGCGATCCCATCATCCAAGAACTTGCGGATAAGGACGAAGCAACCATCTTTGCCACCGATAACATTCTTTCGATGCTTATGTGCGCACCGAGAAGTGTGTACTCGTGGGATATTGTCATCACCAAGTCGGGAGACAAGGTCTTCATTGATAAGAGGGAAGGCTCATCACTGGATATGGTCACCGTCAATGAGAATGCGGCAGACGCACCACTTGAGACTTCGGAAGGCAACAAAGACAGCATCAACAGCCCTTCAGCGCTAATGATGGAAGCAACTCACATCAACAACGTGTTCCCGTTGCAAGTAGTCATGGAGTCTGACACCGCCAAGCGGGATATGCCTCATGAGCATCCATTCTACAATCCATCGGTTGAGACGGATCCTCCAGCATCGAAAGCCTACCGTTATCGGCGTTTCGATCTATCGCTCGTTCAAGACGAGGATCCGCTGAACCTCATTGTGCGAACGGAATTGGATGCCGTGATCAAGAACAACATCAGCGGAGACGATCAATTCCTAACGATCAAGGCGCTCAACGAGTTCGACAGCAAGGCACCTGGCAGCGGCGGCGCACTCGACTGGCGTACCAAGCTGGCCTCACAACGAGGTGCGGTCGTGGCGACTGAGATGAAGAACAACAGCTGCAAGCTGGCGCGCTGGACCATTCAATCTATCCTCGCAAATGCCGACCAGATGAAGCTTGGCTTCGTTTCGCGCACGAATCCGCGCTCACCCAATGACCACGTCATCCTTGGCGTACTGGGTTACAAGCCGCGTGATTTCGCCGCCCAGATGAACTTGAACTTGGCCAACGGATGGGGTATTGTGAGGACCTTTGTAGACATGGTCATGAAGGTGGGAGACGGGAAATACGTCCTGGTCAAGGATCCCAACAAGTCGGTCGTGCGTCTGTATCAGGTACCCGAGGATACGTTCGAGGAGGAGGAGAGCGTGGTGGCAAAAACGGAGGAGCCAGAACCGGAGGAATCGTAAGAGGGAGTTTGATTATAAGGGAGTCCTCAAATGTTTGTGCTCAAAGGATTATATCACAGCTGGGACGAAATGGCTAAACTTAGGTCCTGAATCAACAATTCCATTTGTCGAGAATGGCCATAGACTTAGGAATCAGCAGTTCTAATCATCGTTTTACTTGAGAGCGGTCTAGACCTACGAGTGTATACAGCCGATAGAGCGCTCCATGCGCTTCATCGCAGGCGCTTCACCTGTACTGGAGACTTGTTTCATAAAGAACGGTACGCCCTCGATCTCCTAAGGAGAGTTCTCGTCTGAAGTATCGTTAAGCGTACCTATGGCTTCGCTAGAGCATGTATGACCATGACCTCCGAGCGGTCATCACTACATCGCATCGACAAAAGTGATCGGAAGAAATGCTCCGGAAAATTCCACCAGACGTTCCCATCGTTCCGTCGTCGGGAGTATCCTGAAACGACCCGCCACCCGGCAAATGCTCGTAAGCAAGACCGCAGGAGTGATTGTGCTTGCAATCCGCCTTGTTCCACTTCGCCGTCCGATGTCAGCACCAAATCGTCCCGACAAAGCGGGTGTGCTAATTAACTAATTGCTAGTAAAACTACTAACCGCCGTGCATCATCTCAGGAGCCACTCAGCGTCTTAAAGTCGATCAGATCCGTCTGCGGTAGGGCCACTAGACATCTGTATCTTGTCGAGTGAAGGTCACAATAAGCGGCTGCCTGCATGGAGGAAGAAACGTGGTAGCCGGGGGACGCTTGTCCTGACGCTTGTCCTGATGGTCAACCCTCTTCACAACGGATCATTTCTGCCAGCTGTGATATCGAAAGTAACATTTCTTTTTTGCTGCGACGTGCTCGTCCACGAGATGGCTTGCAACGCCAAAAATTAATTTTAATTGCTCATGGAGGACTCCACACTGAGAATGGTAAAGAGCATTCGGAGGCGTCCGTATACAAATTCTTTTTGCTACACACCGATTTCAATGACGGCATTACTGGAGGCGCCGTTGCCGCAGGACCTGGAATACTGCGTAGACCTGCGCAATATTCGACTCTACAGTTGAGACACACCGCCGGAGACAAGAGACAGGAGGAAATGAACTAACATAGTGTTTGTGATGGCGAATCAAATGATCATTGCAAAAGATATGTGGTCGTTTGCTAGCCCACTCTCGAGCCTTGTTCCGTACGGCTGGGTCGAAAGATGAATTGTGCGTTCCGGCTGGCATGTCACAGTTGAAATGAGATGGACATCCATTCTGCAGGGTGGGCGGTAGTTAAGCAAAGGCCTCTCTGTGCCGCGTATTGGGGTCATGGCCGTTGGATGGCAGTTTCACCGTCCGAATTCCGTGTGCTGGAAGCTCTCTCCGCAGGCCGATCTCCGTGCGTTTTGATGCTTGGACCTTTGGTAGGCGTGAGCATAACCCACTTTGGCGCCCGGGAAACTTTCACTCGGTATCCATCAATAAGGGGTGTCTCAATAGTTCCATCTCTGTGGCTCTTTGGCAAATGCACTGGTAATCCGAAAATACATCGGGTCGTAGCTCATGAACCGCGGCAGATGTAGCTACCCGGCTTCATGGACGATGCCTAAACATGGCGTGGTTCACGCGGTTTCGGGATTGGAATTGATTGATGGACACGAGGGATTACTCTTATCTTCCAATGGTATATGGGACGGACCGCGATGTTTCTGAGATGGGATGTGAAGCCTGTGATTGATGAAGCGGCGGTAGCTAAAGTCGTATTGTGGTTGGCTGGTTTTTGCAAAGACCGACGCACGAGAGACACGGCGTACAGCCAAGCGGGCAGCAAACGGGAGCAAGCTAGTGGGAGAAGCGTCCTTGCAAGTGCTTTATTGGCGCCAGTTACTCTGTCAGTCTGAGGCTGCTGATGTGCATCACGAAGCCATTCATACGTACGCATGGCGCCGACGGGTGAGGTGGTGCAATATACCGTAGGTCCAGCTCTGCGCATTGCTTCTGTTGCGTACTACCACCTCGTGCAGAAGCAGGGAGCGAAAAGAAAGATGATGCAGCTTTGGTCCAATAATTATCGACTTTGGTTTCGAGCGCATCATCGGCGCCGTTCGCCTCGACGAGCCACTGCATGTGGAGGAAGTACGAACTATGTAAAACTGTTTTGCGGTAGCTCACATCCCAAGACCATTGATATCTCCACAAAGCGTGTTTCGCGCGGGCTTGCTTCGAGTTGGCCCTTCTCTCACAATCGCTGGCGCGTAGCGAATGCCGTGGCAGAATAGCAGGGAGGCCCCAGATTGCAGCCGTCTTACGAGCCCTGCGGTGGGCGAAAGAGCGCTTTCGACAGCAGCGACGCGGCTGGTGGGTTGGCGGAAGTGCGATCCCTGCTGCTGGGCTTGACAGGAAGCCGGTCGCGGCCCCATCGCGCCGCCAAACCCCGCAATCGGAGAGAAAAAAAAGTGAGACTGGCGGGAAGACTGAGCGTTGAGGCACGGCGCTGTCGTTTGGCCTCCCAGCCACCAGCCGCCCACTCACAGCACTGCACCGTGACGAGCTGATTGAAGCGTTTGAGCTGCTTTTCTCGTGGAGCGCAATATCTATTCCTGCTGCGTCCAGGATCGTTCGCTCTGGCCTTGTCGACGCCATAAAAAAGGAAGAGCCATCACAGCATTTGATGTTTCGGTGCAAGGGCATAACAACCTCTCACTTCCGCTGCCGCACTTGCTCCAATGGACTCCATATTCATCGACAATTCGACAATGGCTCCCTATTCCTCACCTCCGACCATTCGTCGGTCCAGGAGCACTACTCGCAGTCATTCTCGCAGACCTTCCATTCAACGCCATCACGATCCTCTCCCGCTACCAAGGACGAGTTGTGGTGGCATCAATCCCACTGGAAGCAGGAACATCAAGCACCGTCCCGGTACGGCAAATACATCGATGATGACTGAAGCGGAGTTCCTACAGCTGCCAGAATCTATCCAGTACGTACGCCTTGCCACTTGCTATTTTGTTTTGATTCATTGCACGATGAGCCGGTCGCTGGCTTCCATTTGTTGCAGCATTTGGTACGGCCTCGCAACCGTTTTGTGGTCCTGTGGTCTCGTCGCTTGCAATGTAGCATTGGTCGAAGGTCGACTCGACTGAACAGCCTTGCTGCGAATGGGCAGAGAACACACGGACTAATAAACGTTGCGGGGATCCATGGTGCCTCTGGGTTGGGTTTTCATGGGCCGGAATGCACACGAATTAGGCTCTCGCATGCGCTGTTTTCTTGAGCGTACCCGCGGCAAGCAGCAGCCAGCAGCCAGCAGCCAGCAGCCAGCATCAAGCACCAAGCAGCAGCCAGCACCACGCATCATGCACCAAGCAGCATGCACTAAGCAGCCCGCATACAAGCCCCCAAGCAACGATGGACCCAATCGTTCCTGCAGCTGCACCCTATTCTCTGTGCGCACGAAGAGGAGATGGCTTTGCTAATCGTGTTTCAGACGAAAGTGCTTCTCCTCCTTCGAAAGACTCAAAATCCACCAGTCTTCCGCACAATTAATCTGTGACCCAACTTTCGTCCCGCGCCCGGTTGCTTGGACCGCTTCCGTCGTCAACGTGGTCAACCCCCCGTCCAATCGCTCACTCCGCTCCGCAAGAGGTCGACTGCAGAAGCCTCAATCCGTTTGGGCCGATCACCTTATCGCCCAAGCTGAAGCACAGTGGTTCCTATCCTTGCCCGACAAAGTTCGCCGTCAGCATTTCACTCGGGAAGAGCAGATTCTTCTCGCAGGCCGACTGAATCTCTCCACCGAAGAAATCGAAGACATCGAAGAAGTATCATACGAAATCCTACCCTACGAAAAGCCAATCCCGACCACACCGACGAGTGACATTGACTACTGCTACAGCGAAAACGACATTGGCGTTGCAATTACCATTGAAGACGCCGTTGTGGTCCCCTTAACCCCTGTCAAAGCGCGTCGGAACTCAGAGCAATCAACTTCGGTTCCTTCCTTCGAACAGACTCCACCCCCCATTACTTCCGTTGACGACCTGCACGACGCTATGAACTGCTTCGAAGATCCCTCATCCAGACCACGCCCGGCGAGAAAGCAGTCTTTGCGCCGCCGATTATCTGCCTCCCGACCTTCGACAGGCATCTTTCGAAACTCGACCTCGTCAACTCCTCCGTTGTCACCCGCGGTTAAGCAACAACACAACAGGACACGCTCTGCAGCAACCACATTGGTCAGACCGAGTACTGATTCAGCGGCGAGAGCATTCGATCCCAATGCCGTACACTATCGAGATCCCGAAGCAAGGAACAAGTTGAGGCAATATCTAGCGTCACCGCAAAAGTTTGACGAGGCGGTTGAATTCGGCTTCCCATCTAACTCTGCATCTATCACACTGGAGCCTGAGCCAACCAAGCCGAACCGGCGGTCTACATCCAACAATGACGCACAAACGTTTTTGAGAGACGATGTCATCTCTTTCATCGATCGATACGACGAACACTCAGAAGACGGTAGCTCGGATGCAGACTCAGAGAGTCCTATCACGCCAGCTGACGCCAATGATGGATTCAAATATGCAGCAGGCACTCGGTCCTTGTTTTCCTCTCTCGACAGCACCGACCTTCCTCCACTCGACTTCAAGTTCAGACAGTTCAGCTTCCCACAGGACCCAATGGCCAACAGGGAGATGACGCTGCGGATGACGCTGACGCGACCGGACCTGCGAGCACCAGAAGAGGAGTTGTACGGGTGGCAGGAGTCCCCTCACGCCGACCTGCTGGCGCTGGAGGACCTACCGCCGGCGACGGACGACAACACGGGCGCCCACGGGCCGTTCGCATCCACCAAGGTCAGCCGCAACTCGGGCGTGTTTCGCCTCCGCCGCATTTTCAGCATGGTCAAGAAGGAGCGCCGATAGTACTTCCGACCCGCTGCTCCGGCCATGGCATTCCATACATTTTTCCGAATACCCCTATTGACGCGACCTTGCCCTCTTTCCATGTCCATGTCGGTCGCTGGCATTCCACTCCCATTGCCACAGCACACAGTACGCGCGGTGGCGTGGGCACCCTGTCACTTACGTCGTCGTACTGTTTTGCTCTTTCGGCACAAACCCTAAACGCTGGGTTTTTCATTTCCTTGTTTATCACTCGGAGTCACGAGCGCCATTTTGCCCTACATTTTTTGTTTTCGCTGCTGTCCGGTTTTAGCGAGGCGTTACCGAGTTCCATGTTCCTTTCCCGGCCGACCGGGTTAAGGGGTTTTTTCTGGGAGCGAAACGGAATCAACTGCGCGCTCTGTTCGAAAGTTGCCAGGGTGGCTCAGGGATTCCGCTGTTATCACGTGTTGTTTTTCCTTTATTAGTCGCTACACATCCTTGAATCGTTATCTGGTCCTTGCGGCAAGCATGGCGTCCATCACAATACGGCATTTGCTAAGGGGGAGCAAACGCCTGAGGAGTTGTTTCCAGAATTTTACCGGAGTGAGGTTAGGAAGTGGCTAGGAAGGAAATGGAAGGAAAGCTTTGTCACTGCAATGCAACAGTCTACTACGACTGCTTGTCGGTGTGGCATGGGCTTCGATTTGCAATTACACAATACGTTTGCAGAAGATATTCTCCATACGATTCAAAGAATGCAAGAACGTATATCAAACCTCTTTCTAGACTGACAGCCGAATGCAAAGACATCCGAGCGGCTGCACAAGCTGACGGATTATGGTATAAGATAGGAAGTAGGGCGCAATTTGCAACGCTTCATGCATATGTGCACTGCAAGCTCTACATGAGTTTCACACCAAGTAATCACCACTGTGGTAGTGATGGCGATACACAATCCCAATGGTTGGACGAAAAACACATGCATCCACCCGCAAATGGAAACACATTTCAATGGCGCTTCACATGGTAGTTAGGAACGGGCAACTTGAGCGCCGCCGAGTATTGAATGAAGGTGTGGCTACGACGTAGCGCCATTGAAGACGTACGTCTGCATTTCTTCAGGTGTACCGACTAGTTGAAGACTGAAACCTTATGTGGTCGCGATTTACGGGGTTCAGCGTCTCCCAGGAACGCAACGAGAGAGATGTAGCCGATGCTGCTGTTATGCCAGCTTTCAGATTGAATATTGTGGTCATCGTTATAGCTTCTGCCGCACCAAGTGCTACGATTCCACGAGCAACGTTACAAAGGCCCTTTTTGACAGGCAGGGATGGTGGTGCGGAAGAAGAAGACCGGCGCGGCGCCTTGGCTGCACTCCTGAGTGCTGCTTGGCTGGTGGAGAGAAAGTTTACCAGGAACGGTAGGTAGAGTACTAATTAGGCGGGCTTTGTGTACCTTGCAGCTGTTCCGTACCTGCAGTTTATCGCTATCGACGCGCTCCAATCCGACCACGACAACGCGTTGAACAAAAGCAAGACGCGCAGAGATGAAGATGTAATTTAAGCTCCAAAGACCGCAATGCCGTGACTGAGCCGAATCACATCGTAAGAGCAAAGACTTGATATTGAGTGGCTGCGAGCCTCACGGGCTGCCCCTGCAGAAGCTCAAACAACCGCGGGCAGTCGTCGAGCCTGTAGAGGGAACGCGCTGTACAGCCAAATGCCAATGCTTGCTGTTGTTTACCGCTCCCAGTTACCTCCTCCCATCTCACAAGACGTGGGACCGCTGACCTTCTCTCATACACGCATACGCAAACGCGACGCTCCTGTTCCCCCAAGCAACTCACTGTGTCACCCTCACCAAACAACATCGCATCCCATCCCAAGAGCATCCCATCAACGAAACCCGCCCAACGAGACCTTTGCTGGTCCGTCCGTTCCTTCTCCACGTTTTTTTCGCAAGCCTTTGGCGCTGGTCCGAAGCCACTGACGCGAAAAAAAACCCCTCTGCTACCACGCTTCCGCCAACCTAACACGAAATCTTCGGATTGTTTCACAATTTCATCTTCCCCCTCGCCCATCAACAAACAACATAACATTCGCAATCCCCTTCCTCTCACCAACCAATCTCACCGCGAGGACCGGCTTAGGGTTGATAAAAAAGAAAATGTCGCTCAAGTCAACATACCTTGACTTCCTGCGCAATCCTAGCACCGGCATCCTCGCCGAAAACGCGAGCCTTGTCTATGTTCCCACCTTGACTTCCATCAGTGAGCCTACCGCCATCCTCAAGCATCTTGCTGCATTGAACAAGCAGGTTCGGAAGAAAGACGAAAACGTCCTAAGTGCCGTCGAGGGCTGGAATGGTGTGACTCTTGAAGTAGAAACTACTTTGGAATTCTTGACCGGCGGTGGAACCTATCTTCCAGGTCTCGATGATAACTTTTTGGTTGACAAGGCCGTCACTTTTCCTGTGGTATGTAAATTATTGCGCCTAACATTGCTAGAGTTGAGCTGACGGACTGCATTTCAGCTTCACTTCGTCTCCTTCGACGCCGACAATAAAGTGACTAGTATTCGTCTTCACTGGGATCAAGGCTCTCTGCTCAAGCAGGTTGATGTTATTGGCTCGCGCAACCGCAGCTGGCCCATTCGTGATGGCAAAGAGCAAATCAAGTTGATCATTTCAGTCGTTGGCACGCCAGAACCTTCTACTGCCTCCGAACGCCGCTCGATTCAATCCGATGCTCGTCCTGCAGTTCGATCCCATGCCAGTAGTGTGACGAGTGTCTTCACAAACGAACCTCGCAGCCTGTCACTCTTCGAGAACGCTTCTCACACTGAAGATGAGGTTCCTACATCAGCCGGAGGTCCAGTCGTTTCACCACGTGCCGCAGCGAAGCCACCATCTCGCGGTCTGGAAGCCATCCTGAGCGGTGACGGTGAGGAGCCGGTCGAGCAGCCAGAATTCCGCTCCCCTTCACCAAAGAAGCAGTTCAATGGACAAGGCGGAACACAGCGCCATGGCTCAGAGAAACATTTCCAACCGATCCGCCTTTTCGATGAGAACGATGCTCCTCCGAACGCCAAGTCGCCGGATGCGTTCAAGACTGACCCTAGAAAGTACCAGCACTTTGAGTTCGGCAGCGGCGAAGACGCCGTTCGCCTCAGCACCAAGCAGACGAACAAAACCAAGCATGGCTCTCAGTGGGATTTCAACGACTTCATGACGCCGGACAAGCCGCGCGAGCCGCGGCTGCGCACCCAGGACGTGCGCAACTTCGGCTGGGAAGACAACGAGGTAACGCAAGCGCGCAGAGACCCATTGGCGAAGGGCTCAGCTAACGCAGCGCAGGAGAAGAGCCCGGTGCGGCGGCCAGTCGTGCACCACGCGCGGCCCGACGCAGAGACGCACTTCGAGTTCGTGGACGACGGCACGCCGGAGCCGTCGAAGGCGCGCCCGACCAGCAAGGGCCGCCAGCACAACGAAGGCCTGGGCCTGTACCGCGACAACGTGCTCGACCCGGACGGCGCCGCCGCGCCCGGCAAGCAGCCGCTCGCCCACACGAGCGTCAACGTCAACGCCGACTCGCGCCACCGTGACTTCGACTCTAAATTTGAGATGGTCGACGACTCGCCGTCGACCCGCGCCGACGCCGCCGCTGCCAGGAACGACGAGAACGCGCCGGCGCAGCCCGCGCCCAAGAAGATCGACGACAACCGCGCCAAGGTGGTGAAGATGATGGCGTCGAGCTGGCAGTCGTACGACGACGGCGCCGAGGGCGCGCCCGCCGCGCGGAAAGAGAACGCCGCCGCCGCCGCGCCGCCGCACGACGAGAAGAAAGTGCGCCGCGACGCCGAACGCCATTGGGGCTTCGGCGACGACGACGCGGACGTCGTCGAGGAGCACTCCAAGAAGATCGTGCCGTCCGGCGCGCCGCAGGCTGCCGAGAAGAGCTTCTGGGACTTTTAGAGGGTCGTGAACGGCGCGAAGGGGGATGGTGGACTGCGTGGAGGATGGGTCGGGCTGTTATGTTTTTGGCCAGCAAGGGCAAGGAGTAATGGGGCAGACGACATGGAAATTCAAACTTTGCCCTTGGCAACGGTGATGCAAACGGGAGTTCTACTGTTGGCCGGACATTTGAATGGGGAAAAAAATTGTTCGTTCTTGGCCGGAATGGCCTGGGACTTCTTTTTCGGAGACGGGATTCAACCATCTTTGACGATTACGGCCGGTTCTGCACTTTCGATTTGTTTACTCTCAATCCTCTTGCGAGGATCTTTCTCCCAACTATGCGGCACTCCTTACGGAATCCTTTCATTTCCTCTGGCGGTTTTCTCTCGTTATGAAACGCTTGTATCGGAAGCGAGATCCTCGCGTTAGTCGCGCGATGGATTAGTTCTCGGATGGATTTACAGACTGGCACGGCTTAGCCTTCTTATATCTTCATCTTCTGATAAGGTTAAAACTCTCTTCCCAATTTGTGCTTTCCCTCCGAGTTTAGTTAAGATGTGCTGCGCGTCACGTTTTTGCCGCGGATTCGACAGATAGACTGAGGTTCACCAGGTCGGCTGATGGGCAAAGTAATACTCAGATATGAAACTAACGATATGGGAGAAGGCACCAATTACCGTCTCATGTCACATGTAGAAACTCTTGAGGCGATAGTTGGTAGACGTGGAGGCAAATGAACATAGTAGAGATGCATACACAAGTTTTCAGTGAATGATATATTTCACCTATATGACGAATACTCGAAGGAACCAACGCCGCAAGCAGACCGAAAGCATGCATGAGCGTTCGAGGGATCTAATTAAACCCACAGACAGGAAAGACATTGCCACATAGACGAACTATATCGGGTATCTCCCATGACCATAGATTAGGGAATGTAAGGAATAGTAGGAAATAAGAAATTAAACCACAAACTTTTGGTAGAGACCGTAAACGATTCATGAGAAATCGTGAAAGAAACGGTCACAATCGCAATCGTAGACCATACAAGTTGTAACACTTGTAATAGCCTCGTTACTCGATAGAGCAAAGCCATCATACCCACAGTCCCACAGAGCCCACAGAGCCCACATGCCCTCGAAACCCACAGTACCGTGTTATTACAGGCACATCATCAATTCACACCGCTCGAAATCCTCCCGAGAGGGAGACTTCCGTAACCAGACCCACTGTCGGAACATCGCCCAGACGTCACCACTTAGTCAAAGGTTTGCCTGCACACAAATGTCAGCACTCTTGCACTAGCAAGCACGAAGAATCACGAGACTTACTTTCTGCCCTTGAAATCGCCGAAGCCACCACGGTTGGTTGAGTCGGAGCGACCACCACGGAACCCACCGCGCCCGCCACGCCCACCTCCTCTGCCGCCGAAGTCTCCACGGCCACGTCCGCGGAAGCCTCCATCGCGGCCACCACGTCCACCGAATCCACCGTCACGCCCGCCGAACCCGCCGCCGAACCCGCCGCCGAACCCACCGCCGCGCGGCGACGAATTGGTATTCTCGGCGCGCGGGGTCGCGAAGTCGAGGCGCAGGGGCCGGCCGGCGATGGCGGTGCCGCGCAGGCCGTCGAGCGCGGCGCTCGACTCCTCCACGGAGGCGAAGCTGACGTAGCCGAAGCCCTTGATAGCGCCGGTGTCGCGGTCGGTGGGGATGGACACGCGGGTGATGTCGCCGAACTGCTCGAAGGCCTCGCGCACGTCGTCGGCGGTCGCCTCGAACGACAGGTTGCCGACGAAGATGGTGTCGGACGGCGCGCTCGGCTTGTCGCCGAAGCGGTCGGCCCGGCTGTCGCTCTTCTGCCGCCGGTCGCCAGTGTCGGGCCTTGGCGTCGAGTAGTCCACGTTCATCGAGCGGCCTTCGAGCATGGCGCCGTTCTTGGAGTTGTACGCGGCGATTGCGGAGCTCACTTCGACGAATTCGACGTAGCCGTAGCCCTTGGAGCGGCCGCTGTTGCGGTCGGTGATGAGCCGCACTTGCGAAATCTCGCCGAATCCATCGAACTCTCGAGTAAGCGTATCCTCATCGATACCCCAGCTGAGATTGCCAACGAAAAGGTTCTTCGATTCGCGGCCAGTTGCTTCGAAGTCGCTCTTGGCTTTCTTGGTAAAGGTAGTTTCTTCGGCTTCGGCCTTACGCTTCTTGGAGGGAGGCTCAGGCTTGGCCTCTTCCTCTTCCTCTTCCTCTTTTTCGTCATCTTCAGAATCTTCAGAGTCCTCTTCATCATCTTCGGAATCATCGTCGTCATCCTCATCATCTTCATCGTCCTGAGCGTCGGCCTTGGTGGTGGTGGTGGCCTTGATCTGCGGAACAGCAGCTTTGACTTCTTCTTCAACGTCCTCATCATCTTCGCTTAAATCATCCTCATCAATGGCACCCTTGGCACCCAAAGTGGCTGGAGCAACCTCATCACCGTCAGATTCGCTGTCGTCGCCGGAGATCTCAGAGTCATCTTCACTATCATCCTCGCTGTCATCCTCGGAGTGGTTCAAAGCGGAGTCGGGCTTGGTTGTGCCATTAGCCTTCGACGGCTTGGCAAGCTTATCATCCTTGCCATCATCCTCATCGACGCTATCATCTCCCGAGTCGCTGTCAGAAACGTCCGACTCACTCTCCTCACTATCATCATCGTCTTCACTGGCTTCGCTCTGATCCTCTGGTTCTGGCTGCTTGATAGCTTGCTTGACCTTCTCTTTGAGCTTTGGATCTTCGTGTTTTGCAGCGACTTTCTTGGCGAGATTCTTAGATACAGCCTTGGATGCCTGTGCAGGCTTCGTCACACGTCCATCCTTAACAGCGGAGGGGTTCTTGGCTGACAACGCCGTCGCCTTCTTGTCGGGTCTGACTTTGGACATGGTTCAGGTGAAGCTATTCGTTGGGATACTGCTCAAACAATTAGTATGCCGACGTCTCAGAAGTGAAAAATATTCCAATTGTTTCTGTGTGTGCGCAGAGAGGATTGCCGAGACCGACTTTGGCAAAGGTCTCCTCTTGTTCGACGTTGAGCCGAGTGAGAGAAAGCGCGGATAAGCGCAACAGCTTTAGAGCTGCCTCAACCACTCTTGTATGTTCGTCAACCCACAGTTCCTCGAGCAACTCGAGGCGATGATAGCCCACAAGCCCACAAAGAGTGCTGCGTCTTCACGGCGGGTGCTTTGCAACACTGGCCGAGAAATGGATGCGACAAGCCCACAAAACCGACAAGCCCACAAATATTTGTAGTGTGATACGGCAAGCCCACAGTATTGGCACGCACTCAAAGGAAAACCGACGACGAACCACTGAGTGTGATATTCAATTTGGATCAAGACCCTCTGTAAGCAAGTGCCACTGGAAGATCTGCTCCGGCGAGTAGCAGATGTAAATATGCCTCTCAGCCCACGAAAATAGAATAGAAGAGGAAGTTGGATGTGAAGGACGAAAGAAGTCTGAGAAAAAAATGGTTGGTTAGAGCAGTTGGCAGAGAAAAAATATCCGTCTCACCGCCCCCCGCCTCGTGCTTTGCGAATTAGCGAATCGTACCGTGGCTTAATTCCTTGCAATCAGTTCTGCCGCTCTATGCCGCCCTCAGTCCGCGCGCTACTCTAACGTTTTTTCTATGGAGACGCGTCTGTACAATAAGTGAGTTATTCCCAAGGCATTTATACTCTATACACAATGTCTACCAGTCACAAACCACGAAAGAGAAAGAAGCAGGATGACATATTTGGCGTTGGCCATTCGCAAGCTACGGTTACTGCTGCCGATGGCTCAAAGCACCCGGCTTTCCCTCTAGCGGCTTTTTTTTGGCCCGCGAGAGGTGGAGTATCGCAATGGATTGTTCTGCCTGTGATATTGCTCGTTGTGGGTCTTTTCAGATGGAGTACTGCTCTGTGGCCATACTCAGGTACTTGCTTCTGCGTCGTTGATTTTCACCAATTCTGATGTATTTCAAGGTTTCCAAGCTCCGCCAATGCACGGGGATTTCGAAGCTCAACGACACTGGTTGGAGATAACCACACATCTTCCCGCCTCCCAGTGGTACTTCTACGACCTTGAGTGGTGGGGACTTGACTATCCGCCGTTAACAGCTTACCACAGCTGGCTCCTAGGTTACATGTAAGTATTGAAGTTGCTGCGTGGCTTCTACGTGTATTATATTCTAATATCTAGAAGAGGCAACTTCCTAGATCCGAAATGGTTCGAATTAGACAAATCTCGTGGACTAGACGACCCAGATCTGAAACTCTTCATGCGAGCGACTGTACTCGTATCAGAGTATCTAATCTACATCTCGGCCGCAGTCATCATCGTCCGACGTCTCGCCAGAACCCAAGGTATCAACATCTGCGACTGCTCCATTGCGTTGACAGCCTTGCTAATGCAACCATCAACGATCCTGATTGACCATGGCCACTTCCAGTATAACACCGTCATGCTCGGCTTCGTTCTCGCCTCAATGTCACGTCTCATCGGAGGTAGTCGCCTCTGGTCTTGCTTCTTCTTCGTCTCCGCCATTGGCTTCAAGCAAATGGCACTCTTCTACGCACCAGCAATCTTCGCATATCTCCTCGGTAGTTGTGTGACACCACGCATTGACATTGGTCGGTTTCTCAGCATCGCACTAGCAACCATCGTTTCCTTCGCAATGCTTTTCGCGCCTTTCTTACTGTCCACTGCGTATGATCAATATCGAGGTGTCTCCGTGTCCGACTATCCTCAACCACCCCAACTCCAAGCATTACTGAGCATACTTCCATTTCGCATCGAGAAAGACTCCATCATCTATCCAACTCTCCTGCAACTAACTCAATCTATTCACCGCGTCTTCCCTTTTTCACGTGGCCTGTTCGAAGACAAAGTCGCCAATCTCTGGTGCTCACTACACCAATTCCACAAGCTCACGCGGTACAGCTCCACAACAGTGCAACGGCTCGCGCTCCTCGCCACGCTCGCAACCTCGCTGCCAGCCTGCGCGATCCTGTTCCTACGGCCGCGCAAAGACCTCGTGCCGCTGGGCTTCGCAACGTGCGCGTGGTCGTTCTTCCTGTGCAGCTACCAGGTGCACGAGAAGAACGTGCTACTACCGCTACTAGCGACGACGCTACTGCTGGCGGAGCACGGCGGCCTGCGCGCGCACACTCGCCGCTGGGTCGGCTTCGCAAACGTCCTCGCCGCCTGGTCGCTGTTTCCGCTGCTCCGGCGCGACGGCCTCGCTGTCCCCTACTTCGTCCTCGCCGCTCTGTGGGCCTGGCTCTTGGCGCTGCCGCCGTTCTCGCTTGCCGCGTATCCGCTCCGCGAGGCGACCGCGCTTGATGTGGTGGAGACTGTGCTGCATCTGGCGGCGTACGCGGCGATGGTGGGCTGGCACTTCGTTGAGGCGTTTGTGCCGCCGCCGTTCGACAAGCCGGATTTGTGGGTCGTTGCCAACGTGCTTATTGGCGCCGGAGGGTTTGGGCTTTGCTATCTTTGGTGCTTGGGCCAGCTGACGTTGAGGAGCGGCATTTGGGACAAGGAGGCGAAGGCGAAGACGCAGTGAACAAGACAAAAATGCATGTGGTGGTGATGCTATGCATGCGGGATACCCTTTGAAACTTTGATACCGTTTTGATAGGAGGAGGAGGTCTTGTATTTGTACATGGTGATTTAGAGCTACATGCAGCCAGAGCATGGCCTTGACGGTATTTGCTCATCCACCGCTTCTGCAATGTCTCCAAGCGCCGAAGAATGCTTATACGCCAGTTTTAAATGTATATTGATGCCATTATCAGCGCGTGTCTATATCTTGAAGCCATATCCGAGCATGCAACTCTTGTATTTCGAAACGAGGTCCTGACACTGCTCTTGTGGGTTCGGGCCGGTCGAGAAAAGCATACATTCATCACGGGCCGCTTTTTCGTCCTTGCAGACGCAACAGGGCTGTATCATGTCAGTCAGTTAGCCGATGATTGGCAAGTCTCATGGTGGAATATGAGCATACCTTGACCTTTGCCGCCGAGTCTGTGGACGACTTGAGCTCGCCAGCCAGGTTGTTTGTGTTCATGGAAGCTGCGGAGGTCAGTAAAAGCTGTCTCCCAATGATATCCATTAATTTGTATGCCTACGGGTTTGTAATTGTTCCATTTCTGCTGTTTTCGATGCCAATTGAGTAGCTACAAGTTTAACAGCTGATTTATGAACATCGAAATCGATTGATGACTAAGCATTTGCATGCCTGATCACCGCAATTGATACCTCGGCATTCTGCGCGACTTGGAACTGAAGAAGCTTGCTAGAGCTGCTTCGGAGTTCATCTTGGACTCCTTAGCTAATTATCCGTTATAAATCTCTTCGGTGTTGATTTAATATAATTCAGCCTTGTTCATTTTTTGCTAATCCGTTGACTCCCCATACTTTACTCATCCCAAAAGATTCTGCAACATGTTCGGTTGAATATCCAAGAGACTTTCATCCCATACGACCTGCGTAAGAATATCTATCAAATCATGGTAACTGCCAATATTCTCCCTAACCGAGATCTCATTGAATCGTTCGATGAACCAGTCTCTTTGATCTGGAATGTACTGTGATGATACCGGCACAGACAATACCCAAATCAGTAAAGTTGAGGGACTTTCTCGCATAAAGCTCGAAGTTGACAGGAGTTCTTGAAGCTTATCAGCATACAGAGGATCTCCTGTGAGCGTGTCTACGCCAAATTTTGCTCGAAGGTTGTTGACATAGAGAATTGCGGCCAATCTGAAAGCCTCCAGCTTTACAGTTTCATCGCTGTCAATCTCTGCACGAGTAGCCAAGAGGTCTCCCATGATGGGAAAGATATAAAGCCCACGAAACATGGTGTCGTTCCATAAGTTGCGTTGACTTATCTCAACACGCATAACATCTTGGACTTGCTTAATTTCTGAGCAGAGTCGGGAGATCTTCTGAGCCACGAAATCTTCACCGAAAGCTTGTGAAGGAGTATCTTGACGACTAAATCTTGACCTAGGAAGTAGATGTTCCGGTGGAGGAAATCGAGGTGTCGCATCTACCATATATGCACCATTAACGTCGGCCCTGGTAAGTTGTTAGGTCCAATAAGACCGTTAATGTCTGAAAATATTACCAATAGAGCACCATTCTGAGTACATAATTTGAGTCCAGAGTATGGACGCCCCCTCTTCCGTCTATCATGAGTTTCAATCCGTCCATGTGAACTCTGAATGATTCTGCATCATGTAAAAGATTCTGGCTGGATAAGCAATTGAAAAGTTCGGTATGAGGTATCGCTACTTACTGCACAGCAGACGAATACAATAACTGCGCCTATGGCGTCGTCTGTAACGTATTGAATTGGATTGTTAACCATGCTTTGTAGCTGGTGCGTTGCAACAAGCGAATATCCAAGGTGCTCAGCAGGTTGATGATTTCCAACCAAATGAGACATATGCCACGACGACATGGCGAGAAGCTGGCAAAAGGCAACTGTTTCCCGAATTCGATTCAGGAAACCCACGTTCCTAAGGGTCTTAAACATGATGCAGGTCTCGTCGTACACTAATTTACAGATTAGTATATTCTTCGGGAGTCAGATATGTTCATCGCTCACTATGATCATAGAGCTCACGCTCTCGAAGGTTCATGGAGATTGGACATTGAAAAAATGGGTCGAAGCGACTAATGCCGAGTGGGGTTATCAAACTCGAAGGGCCTGATTCCTGATCTGTTCCGTTCTGTCCAGCAGCTGAAGCCGTCCCCTGTTGCTCAGCAGCTCTCTGGAGTAGAGGTGTGATATCAAGTTCAATTTCATTCCTTCGCCGTCGAGGAGCTTCCCCTCTTCCATGAAAGTCTCGCATAGCCTGCCTTCTGACGAGCTGTCGGTTCTGAGGACTTCTTGCCATTTCGGGATTACTGAATGTAATAAACTCCAATGTCCTGGTCGGCTGTCGTGGCCGATCAGATGGCGGAGAATCAGAGAGTGTTCTCTTATCCATCTTCGGAACTTCCCAGAAGTGAGCTGTTATACCTACGTTGTGATTAGCAACGAAGCCAGGGCGCTTTTTCAACAAAGTCCGGGGAGTAAAGAACCAAGTGGGCTGAGGAAAACACGGGTTTACCAGCCCCCAATCTGAACCAAACAGTCATTCTCTTTCTTATGAAGATGGACGGAATTGCGTAGAATTCGATGTGGAAATACTTTCAGGCACAGGACGTTGGAGCCGACAGATACGCGGCCTTTGAGTGGACTAGCTTGCTTATGTATTCCTTCTTCAGCAGCCAACATCTGAAGCGGAAAAATGGCAATCTTCATCAAGCTATTATTCAATATGTTGATTGCAAATTCCCATATCATCAATATGAATTTATTTAGGTGATTCTGCCTAGGTGAATGGACTAAAGTTATATGAGGCGCTCTACCCGTTCAAGTTAACGCATGCCCCCGGGTCTGCAGCAACGATATCACCCTTAATACTCCGTACAGCCTCAAATATCGTTAAAATTAGACAGCAGTTATTTCCATATTATTCATGTTCCAGATTTCAAGTTATCTGGCCCGCAGGCTGTGTGAACGAATCCACAATGTAAACTTTTAGCACCGTGATCCCGGACATGCCTTGCAAATACTCTAGCTTGGCGCATGGTGGATTCTTGCGCTTACGGTGGTCAGCGTAGGATCGCAAACGCGTACGCTCTATCGGAAGAAGACGGCGGACGGTTAGTTGGCTGGCGCTTGCACGATTTCGATACTACTGTACTCTCGTTTTGCCGGTGGTGCCGGCTCTTCGCTACCATTGCTCATTGTGGATTGAAGAATGCTTCTCTCGGAAATAAAGTGCTGGAGAGAGGGGTAAGAGGATAGGCGGGGAATTTGTTGGTGATTGAATCTGGTGCCGGAGTGAATGGTAGGAGAGTTATAAAGAATAGGACTGAGATCTTTTCTTGGGATATGAGACATTTATGGGTACCAACCGAGGTCAAGACGACAGAACGGCTCGAGCACAGACAAAATACAGTTAGACGCCAGAAGTGAGTCCATATCAATGAGTATTAACACGCCCGAGTGAATTTCCACCGCCAAAAAGCTAGCTACCTCCCAAAGTCCAGGTGACTGGCCAGAGGAATGCTGCAGCTAGAGCTCTGGAAGCCCATCCACAACAGCAGACTCAGTTGCAGCTAGCAGAGCCTGGGGATCGACTGGAGATTCTTATACCACGCCAAGGAGATGGAACACCATCGAGGAGATCTCAAAGCATGCCCGAGAGATAAGCTGGGATAGGCCGGTTGACGAATACTCGGACACAGAGATCCGAGAAATGAAACGCGCTGCAGAGTACCTCCAAGCTCTCATGCTTGAAGACGATGCGTTCCGTATTTTTGCATTGATCCTGAAGCGATATCGATCAACATCCTAAGAGCTGTACGAAGTCGTATGCTCTACAACCATTGCGTGCGCCAGGTCTGCCTGGGATGACACGCACCGCGACATTGCCATCAGTCTGATCTCTCCAAAGCTTGACGAAGCACAAGACAACATCTCGGATGCCGAGCGGTTCTTGTATCGAATGGTCCTTGACAGAATATACGCGCGAGGTGGAGAGTATGCAGCAGCTACGGAACGAAAGCAGTGTGCTTGTGGGTATGGTGAAACAAAGGCAATTCTCGCGCAAATTCCGAGCGAAAGCCGATCGCTCGACCTCTTAATTTTCGACGCCCTCATGCGCTGTTTCTACACGGACAACAAGTACAAGTGGGATGTTCAGCAGGAGGACGATCCGTCGCCGCAGCAGGTCAAGCTTAGTGAATTGATGCTATGCCGCATCCCTGGCCGTTTGAGATACGGGACGACCATATGAAGAATCCTTGTTTACGATCATGCCTTAAATGGTGCAATTGCGAGATAGAAAACACGTCAGCGATCCGCAGAGTTTGGAGAGACATGCCATCAAAACACCGATTCGCCACAGAGTCTCAAACCATCTCCCTCTTCAGCTATTTTTGGGAGCTTTGGCAGGATCAAGAATCAGATAAAGCAGAAAGTAGCCTGCCGACTTGGATGGCGGACACGGAATCGCGATTTGGCATCTCGGCGTCCGAGCTCTTGATGACTCTCTGCTGGGTGATCATGTTCGCCGAGGGCGCGAAGAAATCAAAGAGTCGGAGGCAGTTGACTTCGAGGCTTCAGTCGGGATCCAGGAGGCTGATGCAAATGTCGGATCCAGAACTCACAGCGGTGTTTCTGGCAGTTTTCCGAAGGCGGATTGGCTTGAGACAATGGCCCATGGAGCAGCACGCATTCCAGAAGATCGCACGCACTCACATAATGTTGTCGCTTCACAGGATGCTGCGGATCGTCCTTCCAGATCAGAAATCTGGTATTAACACGCCTATAGGAGGATCAAGCGATATGAGGGCACCGTTCGGCATCGTCGCAGCCACCGTCTTGCCTACACTCGCATCATCACTGAGGTCGTCAGAGCTCTCCTCGCTCCGCGCAATGCGCGACCGCATCAGGCGAGACGTCCATAGCACGGTTCATGCTATTACGGCTTTACCGTCGGCTGTGTTTAGACATGGCTCTCTAACCAACAGGTCACTGCTATCAATGAGTGAGCTGTGTCAATCGTTCAGAAGCTCCCTCAGTCTGTCCAGCGTCAGACGGCCCAGTGCATCAAGGGGATGATTATAGTCGGAAGTAATGTTGGAGACCGATCAGAGCATATGGAGATGGACGTGTGCTCGAAGCAATCGAGGTACCGGAACTTAATGGACTGATTTGTAGGCATAAGTGTTTCAAATAGATCAATCCAAAGCACACATAGACGGCATCACACGATGAGAATGTCAACAAGTGCCACCAAACTCGGAAGGGAAGACCGCGATACTAAGATTACAGCTGTTGTTGAATATGAACCGCCACGCACTATGACTGAGTACTGAGTTCCGTATTTTGATCTAGTGGTAAACAATTGCTGTCCAATAAATGGCAACGCAACTACATCCGTTCTGCAGCTGCGAAGTCGACTTTGTTGCCGGTTCAACCCGCAGCAATGAAGCTTGCTTCGCGATTCCAAGCACTGGTTCGCTATTACATCGATAATTACTTATCCCTAAGTCTCCCTTTAAGAGCCCTCCGTCAAATCATCGGGATGTTTCCACTGAAGGACAGCTTTCACGGTATTACCACGCTGCAAATCAACGAGAGCCTCCTGATATTTTTCCACCTGATTAGAGGCGTTAATTAGTTCTATACGTCTTTATTCTCTTAATTGTCAAGCAAAAACTTACCGGGTAATGCTTTATAAGCTTGTCTATCGGGAATCTACCTTCTCTGTACCACTGTATCATTTATAGGATGTATGTAGTAGGAATAACATCGCCCTCACAGCTTCCTTGAAGAATCTTACCGTGCTGCCATACTGGTTAGCGTAGAGACTCAAGCACATGGACAACACGGATATTGACCCGATACATGCTCACGAGATTCACCGAGAGCGCGGCTTCTCTATCAGCAGCTCCAATGAAAAAGACTTTACCTCGGCGGCAGGTAAAATCCATTGCATTCTCCACCAGCTTCAGCACACTGGTAGTATCAACAGTTATCGTCGATCCATCGTTGTCCGTGAATGCCCCGATTTCATCGACGAGTTTGAGATCTGGTTTGCTAGTATCAATGACATGACTAGCTCCGAATGATGTCGCGAGTGCCAGTCTCGATTGAATTCGATCCACTCCGATGATAGGATGACAACCTCGAAGTTTCACTCCCTAATTTTCTTAGCACAGCCGTGGATTTCGTCTTACTGGAAGGGCCATACCATAATTCCGGTCTAACCGACCGCGCCCAACCCCATAATAACCACACTGTCCGAAGGGCCAGCACCACTTAGGTTGGTAATGGTTCCAACTCCAGTTTGAAATCCACAGCCAAGCGGCGCAAATATCTGGAGTTCTTCTGCGCTTTGCACGATACCCTGAAGATTGACAACTGATGTCTCCTCAACAAGAGCATAGTTTCCAAAGCTCGAATGGCCGAAATACTTTCCGAAAATAGTGCAGTCCCCATGTTGAATGCAGCCTGGCACTCCACCAGTGTTCAGTTTCGTAAATGATGTGCAATAAGCCGGATGTCCGGTTCTGCAGAGCTTGCAAACTGTGCATGACGTGAAAGAGAGTGCGCCCGGGTCTCCCACTTTGGCAACCGTTACCTTGGGTCCCGTTTTTGTCACGTATCCCGCGCCTAAACGCGGTCAGTACTTATGTTCAACGACGAAAATCCAGCTCATCTTCGTGGCCGAGGACGATTGGGAAGCTCGCTTTTTCTGGGTGAAACAAGGAGTGTACAATATCCGATTGACAAATACCGGTGGCAACAATCCGTATCTCGAGCTCGTGATCTTTCGGCTCACGAAGCGTCACATTACTTAATTTCCATATAGACCCATTCTCAGGAGGATAGGTGATGATGGCTTTCGCGGCGCGAACCATTGAAATTTACTTTGGGAGACGATGCGGAGAAGATCGGCCATTTATAATTCGTGATGTTTAGAAAAACACTAAAGTCAGAAGCAGTGGTAATGTACTGATGATGACTTCCAGGAATTGCCGTAGGACTCCAAAGGCTCGGATAAGGGCCTTATTATATTTACTTCGGGCTGGCACTATCAAAAAAAATACTGGGATACGCCGTGACCTTCCTCCCACACTATCGTACCTAGGTACCTAAGGTTACACATTTCCCACACAGCAGGCGACCCAATTACGGTAGTCGTACCCACTAAGGAAACCGACTAGCTAGGAGCTACTGTTTGACTCATCACTCCATCTCTTCGTCACTCCCACACAACTCAACTCCGCCTCTACGACCAGTGAAATTTCACCTTCCTGTGGAACTTCATGAAATCTTTCGTCTCAGTTAAATCTCAACTCTTTAAATGAAACTTTTACTAACCATCCTCATTTTTCTACGGCCGTACCCCAACAAATCGCCAACGCATGCTAAGCATTTCCCCTCACCAACCAATTCACAGTGATTAATCTTTGGATCCTTTCCGTTCCTCCCGCGGCCGGAGCGACATGATTCCCCAAACTTCTACTGCTCACAAAGTCGTCACCACCTATCGAAATCCACGACCAGACGAGAGGTAACCCTCACCAAAATCCGGGAATTCGGAAAGCGGACTAGAAAAGCTCTCGAAGGCAGCCCGCGAGGCGGAAGCCGATGGCCAGCCTGGCGTCGACGTACAGGAATCAAGAGCGATGTCGGATGCTGAAGAGTTGTTTGTGCATGTATTGGAGACGAGAAAAAAGGTACCAGGCGAGGAGCACCCTTACAAGCTAATAACAAATATAGTACGAACAATCAATCTTGTGCCCACGTAGGAATATCAGCACTAGGAGAACGAATCCGTGGCATCGGTATAATACATGTAGTATGTTTCAACTTAAGGTAGGTGTCTTAGTCTAAATTTGATAAACCACAAGACCAAGCTGAAGGATCAAGCCGAAATGCAATATAAGATGATAGAGCATTTCCTATTACTCTACCTTAACAGCGCCTAGCTCTCGCTTACATCCCTATCTTTCGCGACATATCTCTCATCCGCATCTCTCTCATCCACGTCTCCCTCATCTGCGCCTCTTTCATCTACACATCTCCTCTACGTCCTCTACAGGGACGCTTTCTGTAGCGGCTCTGTGGGTGGCAAGCCTCTATACGGCGACACCTCCTTTACCACAGCCACTTCCTCCACAGCAGCTCTCCCTCTACGGCGTCCTATCTACGGCGTTTGTCTTCGGGCGTGTACACTCCAAGCCTTACACTAAGCTCCAGTATATGATCAGAGATCAGAAAGCATAATGCGAAGCCAGCCACTGCGTATCCTTGCCTTGATCGCTGGAGCGTTTATACACCAAAGCGCAGCTGCAAGCTTTTATTGTGATTTGATCAATAACGAGTACACGTGCGATGTTGTAATAAGCAACAATAACGAATTTTCATTCGATCATACAAAGAACCTCCCGCAATGTACGAGGGATAAAAGATATTGCGCTTATGAATTGGTGGCCTATTCGGATAGGTGGCTCATTTCGATTACAAACAACGGAGCGCAATGTGTTGCCACTTGTGCGCCTATTCTACAATACTGCGATGAATCTGGATGCAAACCCTACTGTTCAGTAGATGCGTGCTAAGAAGGGTACTCGCAAAAAGGCCGCCGGCGTTATGGCAGGAGTCTGTGGCTTGGTTGAGATATCATGTATGTACTCATTACGCTTTAACAATAACGTTACGAACTGAACTTGGCCTTGATTAAGTTCAGCATGAGTCCTCGCAACGTAACACAGACGCAAAAACAGACACTATTGCAGAGTCAGCCACAATGCTCTCTTAAACGTGAGTCTCAAAGAAGTACCGATCGTGTAAAGAAAGCTTGAATATAGTAATAAGTGGTGCCCACAACAACAACGAAACAACCTGCCCAACCCCCAATTCATTATTCTGAGAACTCGGCCCCGTTATCTGTCGCATAACTCGTCTCTTCCGTTCCAATTGTACGGTGTAGTAACACACCGCGATCCACAGGCTAGCTGATATCACACCAAGTACTCTGGGATCCCGGGAGTGTAGTGCCGCGAAGATGAATGCGAACAGCCAGTAGAGTATGAAAAGAGCTACTATAAATCCAATGATCGTTACATCAAGGTAGCTCCCGTCCCAGTCCGCAAAAGGGTTCTTGTCTTGCAGATCCGCAAGACCTGGTGCCAACGCACCATACCCATTCAGGCCTGTGAGAGCTGTTTGATGGTGAGCCAGTTTACCTTTGACTTCCGAAGACCACCCATGAATGCCATACAGAAGCTAAAGTCCAAAACTAAGTACAAGGTGATAACCGCGGCTCGAAGGCCTTGCTTCTCACACTTCTTATCGAACAAAGAGATGCAGTTTGTGGCCACGATGCCGACAAACTGCATAGTTAGCAGAGACTGCAGGAACGTGATTTCGAACAAGGGCGCAGATTGTTTGAGCTGGACGATTGCGGCGATGGCAACAGGGATTGAGAACGTACGGAGTAGCATGCGCGTCGAGGCAGGAATCGTGGAGAGTGGAGATGCAGCGGTGGATTTGGGGCCGAATCCATTTGTCTTTGTAGCATCAGAATAGGCAGAAGAGAGGTCCGAAGACAAAGAGGAGTGTGGACTGAAAGATGTAGGAAATGTTCGCCTGAGGGAGTTGAGTCAGTCCCCTGCATCGAAATATTGCAGGGTACTTAGATTTGAGATTATACACAGAAACACGGAGATACCTGCTCCTATGCCTGACAGATCGGAATTACCGTTCTCCCATGCCAGAGTGCAGATATTCGGGCAAGCTTAAACAAGGAGCGTAATGTTCAATGCTCCAGCGTCAGCCTTAACTAGGACATCGTTGACGGACGTATATGGACAGGTCGATGTGACGTTCGCACTAGTTGAAGCCATATTAGTTATTAGAAGTCTGTGTAAACATTCATTTTAGCTGCCTCCACAAGTGGTGGGAGTGCGGCTGAAAAGGACTTCCATGCCGTACGCTTTGCTTTCTCCCATTTAAACAATCTGATGGCAGACTGACCTCCGTTTTTGGCGGTTTGTGACGCTCCTTTCGGCAGTAAATCTGCCCATACAATAGAGTACGCCGACTGAATGTGACGCAGGCCGAAGTAGATTAGAATAGCTGTAAAGCAGCTCTTCACGTGATCCAGTTGATAAAACGGGCACTAGAGCCCAGCCTCCTAGAGAACACACACACAACACACAAGTGATCGAAAAACCGATCACCTCAATGA
>Ga0335072_10000600_pt1 | contig 67242 bp, 59 predicted proteins | sample Lox_Sample_21_FD_206725 | JGI IMG/M metagenome (GOLD analysis project Ga0335072, IMG submission 206725) | Soil microbial communities from Loxahatchee National Wildlife Refuge, Florida, United States - Lox_Sample_2.1 | ecosystem: Environmental > Terrestrial > Soil > Wetlands | place: USA...
GAAGCAGGTAATCGTAGATCCAGCCGGTGAAGATGGTCGCTTCCATCGCCATCATCCGAGGCTGAGGAAGCGTTCTCAACCACGCATCCAGTTCGCGCCGGCTCGAACCAATCTTGCCTTCCCGGTGTACACAACCAGCCGCGTCCTTCACGCAAAAGCTGATCGTCTTCTTGTGAATGCCCAGTCCGATGTAATACATATCGTCTCTGAGGAGCCTCCGAGGTTGTTCTCTGAGTCAGCTCGCCGCTGAGCTCAGCAGCTTCTTGTAACACCTCGCGCTCCTCTTCGACTAAGCATTCAAACATCCCGTCAGGGTGGATCGCCACCTGGCGGATTGACCGAGGAGGATTGATTGTAGACGGATTGACTGCGGGTGGATCCTGATGTGAATTGCTCGAAAAGATCCAAGCGACGCCCGCCAGGCATGTTGCCGTACCAGCCGCACCAATGAGGACTACGGTCTTACGGTCTAACCGGTCGATTGAGACTCATTCCAACCATTGTGAAGATAAGGTTGGTACACGTTCGGGTATTGGGCTCGGAAAGAAGCGGGGAAGAAGACTTGGCCTGTGTCGCTTCCCGAACGCCCTCCGGCAATGGAAGATGAAGTGGACGTTGGGGGCGGACATGGAATGCTATCACCGAAGCTGGACTGACCAAGAATTGCTTTACCCACTGCCAGCGCCTCCGCCGTTTGAGACGACGCTCGAATCGATCCGGCGAGCGCATCACGAGGACAATTGGAAAAGTGACGGTGGCGCGGGTGTCTTCTCTAGCCCCATCTGCGCTGTCATGAACCATTGTTGCTGGCGTGAGGGGGGAAGGGTGGAAGGAAGCTGAAGATTTTGCCAACCTGATCAAAAGGATATGGCTTACGATTGAGCACAACTTCAACCAGCGTGGTGGTGAAGGGATGGAAGAGCGACATATCCTTATCCTCGAGTGCAGCCGTAATATCGATGATGACTGGATCTGTGTCCGCACGCATCTCCATCTCTTTGTTGTCGCTGCCGTATCCCTGGTAGGCGACCACATCGGTTCCGGTTGACGCCTGAAAACGAATCTGCATCGGTCTTGGTTCGGTGGTGATTCCCTTGGGAAGTTGCACATGGAGGCAACGATAGCTTGGGTCAGCTTTATACGCGTGCACGTCTACTGACATTTCCTCTGCCCTCTGCCACTCCTTAGTCCTCGAATCTTGTTCGAAAATCTGAATCATGTAATCCGTGACCGGATCTCCATGCGCATCTCGAGTGTGAACCACAAACTGCTGCCATCCATCAAGCTCGTTCGTCTTCCACAATTCGAACAAATGCGCACCGCTCTTTAGCATCTTTTCGCGAGCCGGAGCACTCCAGGTCTGGGCTTCGTTCAACCAGGAATTGTATTGGTCGATACCTCCAACGTTGAGAAAAGTTGCGATCCGATCGACCATGCCGGGATCAGGATCGGAGATCAGCGTACCGTGATTCCGGCCATCGACAGCAAGGATCGGCACGTTGAGCCGAGAATCGCTTGCCCAGGCGCTAAAGGTCACTCGACCTCTTGGATGTCCTTGTGGGTCGGTCGGGGTTTCGGTTAAGTCGAGGGTGATCTTGCGCGTGTTTAGCCCGCATCCCGACCATCGGACTGTACCATCGGTGCCGGGATCGTTGGCGACACTGGCGATGCCTGAATATGGCGTGTTGCCGATGAAGACCGTAACATACGGCGTCTCGTCCCCGGTACCGAAGTAGGGCGCCGCTCCCAGAAGGTCGATGTGCGCCAAATCCCAGGTGAACTTGCCACCGAGCTCGAGGCCATCCAAAACCAAATCTCCGGCATTCATGAAATCCGGCCCGGGCGTCCGATTTCCCTTTACCAGTGCTCCTAGCCAGGTGCGGCCTTTATGAGCTTGAGGCGAACCCCACGTCGCGGGTGCCACGCCAATCAAATGTTTTAACCGCTGCAGGCGCGTATTCTGGTCCGGTTCAATCTTTTGGTGTGCCAGCCAGGCCCGCACTACAAGCATGCCAGTGGAGTGCACGATGGCATCGAATTCCACCGCGTCCTTTAGCTTTTCCGAGAGGCTGATCGCCCGCTCCAATCCTTCGGAGATGTCTGCGATGGTGATCTCGTTGTTGAGGGAGATGTAGTTCCCGACGTTCAGCAATTCGACGTCAATCTTGCGTTTGGCCAGCTCCCAGTAGAGAGTCGAAAAATCCAATCCGTCGGCGGAATAACCGTGAATCAACAGAAGTGGTCGTGGCATCGCTGACTCCAAGGCGCTCAATTCAGGATTTGCGGTCTAACTCTAACACTGATTCGCACTCACGGAATCAGGAAAATCTTGCGACCTAGAAATCTCTACCTTCCCAGGGCTGATCTGTGCAACACTGGTCGCTATCCAACGATCCTAGCTGGGAGAGCGGCGCCAGATGTCCACTCCGATTCCCGTCTCCATCTTCATTCTGTACGCCGAGGAAGCCGATCCAGCGTCGGTGATTCGAAACCAGGACATTCGTGAGGAACTGATCAAGCGGTTGCAAGGACCAGGTCGGAATTCTTTTCGAGTTTGGACCCCGTCTGACGAGAAGCCAGGGGACATCCTGGGAGAGAAGCGCGCTCAGGGGCTTGCTAGCGCAAAAATTGTGCTTCTGTTCGTAACCGACAGCTTCCTCGCCTCTGAGCAATTGCTGAAGGAAAGCGAGACCGCCTTTCATTCCCGCCAGTCCGAAGGGAAGATCGTAATTCCCATCTTGCTAACCGAACGGGATGTGAGTGGTTACTCGTTTTCCGCTTTAATTCCGATCAAGCCTTCTCTTAGTGAGTTCCCAATTGGCAGCAACGCGGCAGAGGAGATTTACCGAGCTCTCGAAGATGTGGTGGATTCCCGAATCGTTCCTTCCAGAGAGTCTTCTCTGAGCGCTTCGGCCAGTCTTCCGTTCGCGGATGGCCTGCATTCGATTTCCTTATGGTCTCCGTTAGCGATATTGGCCCTTGCGGCCGTGATCGGCTTACTGGTCTCGTTTTCGCGCAACCCAGCCGGACATAACATCAATTCGCCTGCATCGCCGTCCCAGTCATCTTTTTTGGTTTCTCTTTAGTGATAGGCATCGCAGCCATGTCGTTGATTCAGATTGCGCGACGTCTTTTCCGAATTCGAGGAGCTTTTCACAAGGCGCGCGTACTTGACTGGCTGGGTGAGAACGCGACAATACAACTTTACCGAGAGGTTGGTTCGGCTCGGATTAAAGATCTGTTCGACCTTCCCTCTGAGCTTCTCACCGGCCAGCTCGCCGCAATCGCAGAAAAAAAAATCGAACAGCAATCGAAGAACCAGGCCAATCCTCTGCTGATCGCCACGATGGCCGCAACGGCTGAGAAATCGGAGAACCTGTCTTCAGAAAGTAATGTTGAAGCGCAGGTGAATGCGATCGTCGCCATCCAGCGCAATCTCGATCAGTTTCAAATTTCCACCTCGTTTCATTGGAGACGATGCCTCATGCTTAGTTCGATCCTCCTGAGCATGACGATCTTTGTGATCGGGCTTCCCTTTTTGCAGACAGCAAGCTTCATGTCGGGGTTGGTCGATCCCGTCCTTACTCGTTCCGAGTGGGCCCGGAACTTCGCCTTACTCTTTACGGCTGCTCTCTTAACCGGCCTCTTTGCCGGCTTCTTAGGCTCGATCGCCCGCGACTTGGTCGCGATCATCGAGAAACTGCGCCGGTGACCCTATGAGTGTCTTTGACTGGCGACGTAGAACTTTGCGGGTCGCGGGAGAGGCCATCGTTCCTTCGGTGGACCAGCATCGCTCACCGCACGGATACCGGCGCATCTATATCCTGGTACACGGTTTTAGCAATACCCCCGAACAGGCGGCCCGCGGCTACGACGACCTCATGCATCGCGTCGAGAGATACCTCGGGCACGCCCAATCAAGAAAGATATGGGAGTTCTACTGGCCTGGTTATGAAGAAGGCTTTCAGGGGCCGTTAAGCCTCCGTACTGGAATCAAGCCGACGAGCCGTATCGTCACTGCCTACGACTATCACAAGCAGATTCCGAAGGCGATTGAGAGCGGTAAGCTTCTCGGAGAGTATATTCTTCAGTTGGGCACTCAAACCCAGCACACCGAAGTGGTCTTCATTGGCCATTCTCTCGGCTGTCGCCTTATTCTTGAAACACTGAAGAAAATCGAAGATCGTGCTCCCGCCTCGAAGATCCCTGCCATTCTTCTCATGGGGGCAGCCGTTCCTGTCCGCTACGTTCAGGAAGGTGGTGATCTAAGATCTGCGCTCGAGATATGCGAACGCAGGTTTGCCCTCTTCTCACATCGCGATTGGGTGCTTTCCCTCTGCTTCCCTCCAGGACAGACCCGAGCCAATGATGGCGGTCCATTCCCCGAGGCTGTTGGCTGGCGTGGAGCACCCAATGCTCCCGATAAGTGCTGGACAGGGAAGCAACGTACCTATCTTTTCCATGGTCAATATTGGAAGGATGAGTTCAGCACACCCAACATTCTCCGCCTCTTCGGCAGGACGACTCCCCACGTGCTTCCTTACACTACGATCGTGCCCTGGAAATTGGAATGGCCTCCGCTCGTTGGCGAATGGACACTGCGGCAACGGGATTTGAAAACCAACTAACCCATGAATGCCGAGCGCTTTATACTGTGCCCTCTTGCGTGCGCGCTTGCAATGGCTCGTTGGTCTGGGCGGCCCCACTGTCGATCTTGTTTTTCAGTTCCAGGGGAGACATCGAGCCTTGCTGGTCGTCGAAAATCCAGTTATATTCCGACAGCTTGAGGACATCGATCGTGTATTCGCGCAGAGCCATCATGATGAAAGCCCCCTCTGCACAGAGAAACACTCCCTCGTAAAGAAGAATCAATCCGTTTCCATATGGGATCGCTCCATTCTGTCCGGTATGGCTCAGCAATTGGCTGCGCTCCTCTTGCTGGCCGGCAGGTGCATCCTTGCGTGCTTGCGCCAGCGATGTGTCGAGCAGATCGGTATAGGAGACAAAGCATACGATGCTTCCCAGGATCATCCCCAGTGGGACGATATTCATGATCCATCGAAATCCTTTGGTCATGCTGCCTAGCGCAATCGTCCGCCGTATATAAAAGATCCAGCCGAGCAGAAGAAATCCGAATATGCCCGTCATTGCCGTCAGAGGCTTCGTCTGTATCGCATACGAATCGATGACCTTGGTCGCCGTCACCAGAGGGGCTAGGGCCGCGGTCACAATCGGCATCACACCCATATAGCCCTTGAACACATTGGCGAAATTCTTAATTCGAGTCTGTTGAGACTCAGCTGGAGTGGTGGCCATCGCTCCTCCTCGTGCTCGGGGCAAGGAAGTCTTGCTCGCTCGCGAAATACCTCAGCCTCCGCCACGTATAGAAGGAGGGCCGAGGCTGACCTCGATATTAGGGCGGATCTGCTATCTCGTGGATGGATCAGCATACTATACGAATCCAGAACAATATTCAAGCAGTTTTGGGTCTGGGATTCTGGCTTGCGCCGGCACCCATACCACTCCGGGATTTCCAAAGTCTTTGGCGCACCGCCGAGCTTGAAGGTTACGCTATGTGATTCTGGTTTCCTAAAAGCCGTTCGTCTGGGTATGGCTCTTGCTGTCCGCGATGCTTCTGGCGGGGTACGTCGTCTCCTCTCCGCGAGGGGGGGACCCCTTTTGCTCCGCACACGTCGAGGGCGAACAAATCACGCTCAATTGCCGATTTGCTTGTAAACACGTAAGATACAGGCGATAGTGTTTCTATGCGAACACTCTTGTTTGTACATGGAATTGGAGTGCGAGGTCCTGCGTGGTTCAGCGGATTTGACCTTATCTCGCGCAAAGCCAAGAGATACCTGCCCGGAATCGATGTGCAGGGATGCCAATGGGGCGATCCATTCGGGGCACGCCTCCACCGCGACGGCGCTAGCATTCCCGACTACGAGCAGACAGGAGATACAAGTCCCGCCGCCGAAGATTCAAGCCGCTCGCGGTGGTTTCTGCTCTCTCGGGATCCTTTGCTTGAACTGCGTATTGCGCCCAAAGAAGTCTACTTCGGTGAGGTCCCTGGCTTGGAAATTTTTCGCCTCATCCCAGCACTGTCTGAAAACGGTGTCATTTTAGAACTTCTTCGCAGCTGGTCGGTGGACGGGCTCTGGTCCATATTTATTCGGCAAATTGCAACGAATCTAGAATGGAAGCTCGTCGTTGAGTCCCAGACTGCATCACCCGCAGCAGCGTCGGAGCGGATTTCCCGCGCCATCTCTGCAGCCTACCTTCGATGTCTCCGGGAGCAAGGGTTTCCTCTCCTTACCGGAAAGCAACGTGATGAGCTCAAAGAGGCGTTGGTACCCGCGGTCGGTGGTCCTGCCCTGGGTATAGGAGATTGGTTGCTGGGACGTCTCACGCGCTTCGGAGCCAATCGACGTGGCCGTTTATCGGATGCGACAACTCCCGCGATCGGAGACATTCTCCACTATCAAGCTCGCGGCGCCGAGCTCAGAAACTTCATCGCCCAACGCGTATCAGAGACCGGCGCATCGATCATCCTGGCCCATAGCCTCGGTGGAATCGCTGCGGTGGACTGGCTAGCGTCCACTCAATACGGAACTAAGGAACAAAAAATCCAATCTTTGATCACCGTCGGATCGCAGTCTCCCTATTTCTATGAAATCGACGGGCTGGTTTCCCGGACCTTCGGATCAGGATTGCCCAATACTTTTCCAAAGAAATGGCTCAACATTTTTGATCGTGCTGACTTTTTGAGTTTCATGGCACAACCGATCTTTCCGGACCACGCCAAAGATGTCGAAGTGGATAACGGGCAACCGTTTCCCGAATCTCACAGCGCGTACTGGAACAATGACGATCAGGTATGGGAAACCATTGCGGCGTTTCTTGAGGAGGCCTAGTGTCAGTCGCGTGGATCATCGCCATTGAAAAATACGCCGACAAGAATCTGAGGATCAATCCAGTGGGTTCCTCTGCCTTGGATTTTGCTGAACTGATGTTGGAAAGTCGGATCGCGAAGGTCGTGTTGAGTACGTCGCTTCGGCCAGATGCCTATACCGAGAGGCTCTCTAACCTCGAAGCCAGGGGTGTTATTCGCAAAGGCGCGGCACTCGCCGACTTTCTCGAGGCGTTGGATGAGATACGAGGAACCGAAACCCTTCTCCTTTATTGGCTTGGTCACGGCATCATGGCCCGCTCGCGCAAGCTGCTCAGCGCGGATTCAACCGTGTCTGATCTTCGCGCGATCAGTGTTGATTCGCTTCTCGCAAAACTGCGGGCGCCAGAATACCCTCGATTGCAAATCGGTTTTTTCGAGTCTTGCGCACAGGTCGTCACGACCGATCCTGTAACCCTCGATTTAGGTCAAGGCAGCAACACTCCGACGCGGCAATTTTTCTACTATGCCGCTTCGGCTGGGGAAACTGCTGCCGGGGTAACCGAAGCAAAAAGTTTTTCCGGTCAGGTTCTTGATGCGCTAAAACGCTCTCCCAAGCTTCCTCCGGATTCTCCTCTCGAATTCTTTGATGCGCTGAGGATCTCTTTGGGAAAGATGCCTCTTCGCTCCAGGCCCTTTCTGCAAAGAACAGACGAATCAGGAGACATTTGGTCAAGTGGGGACCCGGGCACGAGCGGCGATCTTGACGAAGCGGGGCGGCTAGCTGGGCTCTCCGAATCTCAATTCAGCTTTCTGTGGCTGCCTATCCGTACGATGAAAGCCAAACCTGTTGAGCTTGCGCGCGCCTACCGAGGCCAAAAGCTGCCCCAGTTTATTGAAGAGCTCCGCACATTAGATCCGCTGAAAGCGGCGCCGGAGCTACTCGAAAAAGCCATACGGCAGCTTAAGCTCGAACTCGAGTTCGAACCACTATGCTTGCGGCTTCGGCTCCTCTTTGCTGACTGGTTGGCTCTTTACAGCCGGGTCTTAGAAGAAGACTTAATGGGGGAGCCGGAACGTGCCGAAGACCTTCCCCGCCTCCTGTTGAATGTGCTCGATCAGCGCAATGAGGAGAGCGGCGTCCGCTCGTTTCTGAAGCTGCTTGAATTAGCGGCTCGTCATGCGCGTCAGCGTCAGCCCCAAGCATCTGTAGCGCTCGCACATGCCTTAGTCGACCACCCCCGGCTCCAGCATCCATATCGAGAGCTTTTAGAGCAAATGCCCACTCCGGTGAACAGCCTTTTTCTCCTCCTCGCCATTGAATGGGATCCAAGAACTTCGAGTTCTTCTTTGATCGACGCCTGGATACATTCGAGTGCCCATAAGGGATTTGACCCGAGAGATGTACCTCGCGGCAAACCTCTGGCTGAGCAGATCAACGCGGTTATCGAGCGCGCGATCCAACAATTCCCTGAGCATGTCTTCCGTTTCGAATTACTCCTGCCCAACGATCTGCTCTGCATGCCTCGCAATCTTCTCGAGTTCATCGACCCTGATCTTGGAACGTGTACTTGGCTCGAAGCCGAGCATCCGATCAGCGTACGGTGGCACGATCGTATGAAAGGCGATGAGCGGTTTCGGCCGGGAACGTGGCGTGCATCGTACAACAAGCTCAAGGACTCGATAGGTGATCCATTATCCTGCGAGTGGCGTCCAGGTGACCCATCCCAGGGCGGTAGCGGGGACTTTGTCGCGCTTTCGTTTCCGGGCCCGAGTCCCTCAGACCCTGCGCGAAACCGGACTCAATTCTTCAGCGAACTTCTGAAAGGCAAGCCGTACATGTGCTGGCCGCGGAACCAAGCTCAAGATGTTCCGCAATTCAAAGAAGCGGTTAGAACGTTGCTTGCTACTGCGCAGATCATGAGACTTCCTCAGCAATTGAGTGAACGAAGGGCAGAGCCTCTACTTGAAGATCTCATTCTGCTCATGGATGAAGCCCATCGCAATCCCTATAACGATTCCGAACACTTAACCGACACACCCCAGCGAGGAACCGATGACTGATTGGAAGATATTTACCGGCGTCGACACAGAGACACCGACCAGAAGAGAATTTCCTACTCCTCCTCCCTGGCGGGTTCCGGGCGAGAGCCGGGAGCGAGTGCTGGCCTCGACGTTTCGGCCTACACCCGAACTCATCGACGCCGTCAACGCCGCCATTTATTTGCGGCGTCCCTTATTGCTTACCGGTAAACCGGGCACAGGCAAAAGCTCTCTCATTCATGCCGTGGCGCGAGAGCTGCAGTTAGGCCGAGTGTTGACGTGGCCGATTAATTCCCGATCGACTCTGCGCGACGCGCTCTACGCTTACGACGCGATGGCTCGCTTGCAGTTTATTCAGGAGCGGCAGGTAGTAGGACAGACTTTAAACAAAGGAGCGGAATCGAGCGATGACATCGGCCTATTCATCACCCTCGGTCCCCTGGGGACAGCGCTATCTTCGACCGATGGACCTCGGGCACTGCTGGTCGATGAGGTCGACAAGAGCGACGTTGATTTGCCCAACGATCTCTTGAATGTTTTGGACACCGGACATTTCACCATTCCGGAACTGCGTAGGCTTACAGGCAGGTCGATTGAAATCTCTAATCAGGAAGGCAAGAAGATCGTAATCAACTCGGGGGAAGTCACCTTTAGAGAATTTCCATTCGTCGTCATGACGAGCAATGGCGAAAGAGACTTCCCCGCTCCCTTTCTCAGGCGTTGTGTACAGTTTGATCTGCCTGAACCCGATGCAGCGGAGTTGCGCAAGATCGTGCTCGCACACTTCTCCGAGGTCAAGCCAGAGGACCTTGACGAAACCAACGAAAATGGTCTCCTGACAAAATTTCTCCATAGGCGCAATGAGCTTCAGTTGAGCACCGACCAGCTTCTCAATGCGGTCCACATGCTCCGAGACTCCGGAGCCTCATTCTCCGCAACCGAGCAGGAGGACCTGCTGAAAACGCTATTTCAGAGATTGGGCTGACCCCGATGACCGTATCTGGTGGTCGAATCGATCGTGCGTTTGCGATCTTGAGAGTCTCATCGGACTCACCGGCAGAAGTCCTCGCAGACGCATTATGGTTGGCCAATGTAATGCCAGAGGAACAGATCGATGCTTCTCCGCCATTCAGCCCTGGTGACCCTCTCAGGACTGGCGGAGAGAAGCTCGATCCACCACCACCAAGTCCACCCCCAGTACCCGATCCTGATCGGCCACCAGATCCCCCTCCGGCTCCGGTATTCCCACCGCAACCGGTGGCCAGCCAGGAACAATTCGTTCCAGCGACACTCCTCACGATACCTGCCGCAGACGCATTGCCACAACGGTTAGATCTGGATCGGGCGTTTAAGCCATTCTTAAGACGTCTCCCATCGCGCCAAAAGCAGATATTAAACGACGATAAGACTGCCGAGGAGAGCGCAGACAGGCGGATGGTCACGCCAGTATTTGAACCGGCGCCAGAACGATGGTTCGATGTTGTCCTCCTGATCGAAAAAAGTGATGCGATGATGGTCTGGGCGAACACAATCCGAGATCTGCAGCGCCTGGTTGGTCGGCACGGCGCCTTCTGCAATGTGCGTTGTGTTTATTTCTCGGTCGGGACCAAAGTATTCCTCACCTCCGCCACAGAACAACCGGTTGCACCGCTTGCCATGATCGACCCCGAAGGCCGGCGCCTTTTTCTCATCCTGACGCACGGCACTTCGAGCGAATGGCGTAAAGAGCCACTCATCGATTTCGTAAGCACTCTGGGCAAGCAGAATGTCGTCGCGATGATTCAATTGCTGCCGCAAAAGGCCTGGTCCCATACCGATCTAGGCTATCCCTCCCATCGTTTGTTCTCCCTGATGCCTGGCAGTCCCAATGTCGCCCTGAGAGTCGAGGAGCCGATCTCTGGCTCGGCGGAACGCAAGAACGATCCCTGCTACATACCGATGTTGGGGCTCAATGCGGGGGAGGTAGCGACCTGGGCGCGATTTGTAATGTCTCCGAAATGGACGCCTCACCGCGGAGTGCATCTTTCGCCACGGAAAAGCGGCGAGGGTTCCAACAGGTCAACTCCTTCGGAGCGACTTCGCACGTTCCGGAAAGTCGGAACCCGAGAAGCGATACAACTCCTCCGTGTCTTGTCTGGAGTTCCCCTCACGCTTCCAATCATGCAATTGGTCCAACAATCTCTTGGTTTCTCGCGTCAACAGCATGCACTCGCCGAAGTGATGCTCAGCAGACTCATTGAAAGGATCACGCCCGCTGAAGAGAGGGTAAACCCAGACCAGGTTTTCTACGATTTCATTCCCGAAATCCGGGAAATGTTACTCGGCACCCACTCCAGACAGGAGTCCGAGCAGTTAGATAAGGTGATGGCTCCGCTCCAGGATCGGCTCAGAAAGTTCGTGGAAGAGCACGAGAGAGTGTCCATCAAGGACTTTCGCGCATTGCTCCAATCAGAGCTGGGTCTGGAAAAACTGCCGGCATCGGCGAGATCCTTCGTAGAGATTAGCCGGAAGATCTACGAGAAGTCTCCTCTAATCCCGCCTGCCACGCCCCCACCTGTCGAGTCAACTCCGCCACCTCCGCCGGAGCCGCCAAGTTCTATTTGGCCAATCCAGCAGCTCCTTTTCGGCATATCGGTTCTTTGGGTCGATGACAATAATCCTCGCAACAACCAGCGGGAAATAACTCTGCTCAGCAAGCTGGGGGCGTCTGTGACGACGCGTCAATCGACAGAGGAAGGTCTCGCGCTGATCTCAGCACGCAGCTTCGACGTGATCCTCACCGACATGGTGCGGGGAGTTCAGCGCGAAGCAGGATTCGATCTGATCCGCCAGCTACGGCAGACTGGCGTAAAGACTCCAGTCCTGATCTATGCCGGCCGCTTCGCTGATTCCCAGCGGAGGCGCCGCCAGGCGATACAACTCGGAGCATTTGCATGCACGAACCGGCCAGATGAGTTGTTCGTCTCCCTTTTGGCGGCGCTAGGCCGCAATACGAGGATCGAGCATTATCTCGCGGCTATGCGCGAGGTTCGATTCTCCGAAGATGAGGCCCTAGCCCTCTTGGACGAGGCGCCGTCCTCCGTGGCACTCGCACTAGCGCAGGAGGCGAACAGTGTCGAGAATCTCTATCAGATTCTTCTATCATATCTCGATGCTATTTCGGGCTGCGATTATGTCCAGCTATTCCTCGGCGAAGGACAGTTAAGGCTAGCCGCATCGCGCATTGGAAAGGGCAAAGCAACCTATCGAGAAGCCAGTTTATCCGGAGTGATTGGTCAAGCGTATCAAGATCGAACCACCCGCTGGGTACCGGATGTTCACGTCACCCCTGAATATATCCCGGCTGAAAAATCCACCGCCTCAGAACTGGCCATTCCAATCTCGAGCCCTAAGGTACCCACCGGGGTTGTCAACTTCGAATCGGAAATCCGAAACGCATTTACCGCTCAGCAGATTCGCTGGCTGGAGAATGTGGTGGCCGCTTATCCACTTCCGCGCCGTGTCGTTCGAATAGAGTTGATTGCAAGGGACTCAAACAGCGCTTTCAAAGAACGTGCGGAGTCCATTCTTCGAGACCATGGACTTCGGTTATCGCCAAGATATCCAGAAGCGAGCTGGGCATCCAACGCAGAGACCGTTGAGACGAGAGCAGAGGAGCGCATTTCTGATTACGACTGCTATCTCGTGTCCGTCACTCCGAGGGATATTTCTTCGAAAGAATGGAACCAAACACTTGCCGTGATTCTCAAAGACTACGCTTCGTCGACCAGCACGGTTCGCATTATTCCATTGCTGCTCGAGAGGTCTCAGATTCCGAATCGATTGACGTCGTTTCAGATGGTCGATTTTACTCGTGAGCATGAGAAAGGGTTCGACACTCTTCTTCGCACCCTCCAAAGTTTGACCCTCGACCCGCCATTGGAATTTGCATCGAGAAAATCTGCCCCGTTGCCACAGCCCTCAACGCCCCGAATGAAAATTCTGGTCGCTGGCACCGGAGCGTATCAAATTCCTCAAAATGTGCAAAATGCCGCCTTACGAATCGGAAGAATTGTCGCTGCCGCAGATGCCGACCTCATCGTTGGCGGGTGGCAAGGCGTTGACCATCTTGCTGCGAAAGCCTTCACCGAGGAACTCGCCGAGCAAGATCTAACAGCAACGGATCGCCTCTTTCAGATTGTCGAACGTGGGACCCGACCGGACTTCCCAGGGGGAACAATCACGGACGTTTCCGCAGACAAGGCTATGACGGCTCCCTTGGAGATTGCGGATATGGCGATCCTGATCGGAGGTGCAGGCGGGACCTGGCAGATATTTAGAAACGCGCTGTTGATGAACAAGCCAGTCATTGCCCTCAAGACCACAGGAAGCGATGCCTACCATGCCGCGGTTCTTCTTGAGATCTTTGGTCAGAGAGTGCCCCAAAATATTTTGCGCGCAGAGTTCGGTACTCCGTCTCAAGCCGAGCTGATTGTTCGGCCCCTTCGAGAGCTCCTCATAGCCCTCAGATCGCTGCCTGCCGACGGAGTATTCGATAATACTGACTTGCTCTGGATGACAGAATCGATCCTGCCCGCCGCAACTCGCTATTTGGCTAAGCCGACGGGCTATGAGGATGATGCGGCTCAGATTTTCAACGAGCTCCGTTCAAGAAACCTCCCTGCGGCCAAACGAGAGCAGCTCGTGCACGCGCTTTCAGAGGACGGGAATCCGTCATGGCGTTGCGTGGCTTATCTCACGGTCGAATCGAGACCAGACAAGAAGTTTGCCTCTGTGATCGTCGATAGAATCTCGCCGGAAATAGACTTTGGAATTGAACGACTCGAAACACGGCCATTGTGGCGCCTTCTGGCAGCAACCAATCGCATGGTTGAGGCTGAGGCCAATTCTTTGCCGGCCGATTTCGCAGATGATCTGGAGGTTGCTCAACAAAGATTGCTGAACGCGCCTAAGGTCGATTTCGGTGGAGAGTGCAAGAGTTCACTCCGCGGAATTCTCGAAAAGCTTCGGTCTTCGCGCCGTAATCGCCGCGATGCGGCGCCCAAAAAAAAGAAGTAACCTTCCGATCTTTCATCTTTATTGAGTTGTCGGGAACATTCTCTCCATCGCTCCTGCTCTCGCGTCTTCCAACTTGCAAATGTCAAGAGTTGGATTGTCGTAAAGTAGGAGCCACGAAATCTCGAACGCAACTTGCGGTTGAGCCTGCAATCAAGTCCTCGTTACGGGACCGGCACCAACGAGCTTTGCTGATCACTTCCGTCGATTCGTCGATCGTGTCCATCAATCCTGAGGCGAAGCGCCACTATCGGAAGGCGAGCCACTACAGCGAGCCCGCCCGAGGTGCTGGCTGTGCGTGATCCCACTATGAATTCTCAATCGCGGTCGGAAGAGAGCAACAGAAAAACGGGTACGGACGTCAGCTTGGCTAGGTTACGCCTGATTTCGTTAACCTCTGTGTATCTTGGCACTTAGGCTATTCCGAGATTACGGGACACTTCGCTTGGTTTTCAACAATTTACGGCGTTCTTCGGAAAACTCAAAATCCGCCGCGATACCGACCGCGGCTCGCCAAGTGATTCGTTGGTCCGGACGCAGACCTTGCCGACCGATAGTCAACTGTAACGGCGAGTGTCGCGCACGGAAACGGTCGCCGCCGGAAATGCAGCGGTGCATTTCGGTAGTGATATGTCGGCGAGTGTCCAGCGAACAGTGTCCCGTCAAGTTGCCGTATAACCGGCTTGTCGGACAGGTGATGCGTCCTCCGAATCTGGAAAGGGTTTTGTTACAGGCTCAAATCTGTCGGCAGCGCATATCGTGTCGGCCGCAAAACGAAAAGCCAGCATGGGAATCTTGCTCTTCCGCGCTCGCTCCATTGCGCAATGCGACAGACCAACGTCAGACTGCTTGTCGAAGGAGAGAGCGGGTTGGCTGAGCACGACAGCGCGCACCTTTGAATTCTCCTTCATCGTGGCGATCGGAAACGCCCCCGATTGACACATCCCGATGACACCAATTGTATCGATAGCGGGGTCGCTCTCAAGATGGTTTACGAACGATTGCAACCAGCGAATCGGTTTCGTTCCATTCGAGAGGTTCTTTCCGGAAGTTTCGCACCGGAAACCGCCCAAGTGCATAACTTCAAGAATCCTTGGAAGGTAGTGTCCTGTCCAAAATGAACGAAGAGAAGCGGCATATAAACCTGGTAGCCATTGCAGACTAGTTCTTGTCCAAAGTTGATGCAGCTTGGACTCATACCGTTGATCTCGTGCAGTAGAATGACCGCGCATCGCGAAAGACGCTGCCGGAAGACCGTGCGTCCACCCCAAGTCATATTCTGCCGCGGAGCATGGGTTTGCGCATGCGAAGCACGCGCGCTCGAAGCCACCCAACCTATCATCGCTGGGCCAAGCTGCAGAACCATCCGACGCCGTGTGATCTTCATCCGTCACCTATTGGATCTGCATCTTGTGCAGATTGGCGCCGTTCAACGTAAGCCTATGGTTTGTCCCCTGGGCAGCCTTATTCACCAGTTCGAGAAAAGCGGGTTGAAATACCGTGCCGTGATCGGGCACGAATACCTGCGGCAGCTGCATTAGCCAATACGGTGTCGTGTTCGGATATCGCGCCAGGGGCGGTGGATGCTCAGGATTAGGCAAAGCATGCATGCAGTATGTTTCTTTGGGCGAAATACTCACTGCTATGTAGCATGACGAGCCCGCCCGGGCGACTTTGTCAATACTGTAATTTTGCAAAGCAATAAAATTCGCTGCCGTGATGAGGTCATACGATAGGCTGCTGCTCTGTCCCCACTGGTCGGTCTCGGGATATTTTTCTGTTGGAGGACGGTTGAACGATAGGAACTCGCCGCCTGGATACGCGAACTTCGTCGCCAGGTCGCCTTCCGAAGTCATTGAAAGGATGAGCGGACACGGTTGATCATTGAGACCACTAATATCGCATCGATAACTGACACCGGCGGCCTTAAGACGTTCCAGAAACGGCATCGCGATGGAAGCGGCACCCGCTTCGTTGATTAGCACTATGAGATCAGCCGGAGGATAAACGTTGATGACGGGTTGAGAAAGAGATGATTGCGGGATCGTGTTGAAGGCACCCTGCAGCAACGCTGTTGCTGCGTGCTCCAGCACGATCCCACCAAAAGAATGGCCGATCACCACTGCGATAGAAGGGTCAGCGCTCTTGAACGCCAGCGGTCCATCCATTGAGTCCGTGCCGGGCACATCGCCTGCATTCAATTCGCCCTTGGCCTCATGCAGTAGCCGCTTCAAAGCCATCGAGAGGTCGCTCGCATTGCCAACCACATCGGCAATGGGCTCACGGTTCCAGAAAGAGAGGAAAAGATCTCCCTTCAGCGAAGCGCCCGGCCAGCCTATATAGATACCGACAACCGGAGCAGATGGATGGAGCCAAGCAGCATAGGACAGGAACCGGCGAAATCCCCACGGGTTGTTCGTGTCTTCGGACGCGTTGTTCTTCCATCCGTGGACAAAAATGTAGAGTGTGATCGACTTGGCTTGGCTGCTCAATGGAGCTCCCACTTCAGGACAAACAGGGCTATCAGCTTCAGCCCGGAATCGGCAGCGGCGAATCAGTTCTAGTGCCTGTTGCAGTTCAGCCGGACTCCCCTTGGCATCGCGATACAGCGCACCCCTCTGGTTGAACTCGACGTAGGCTTCATAGGCCTGCGAGGTGCGGAAATAGCCGGTGCCATACCGTTTGTCCGTGGACTGAAAGACCAGGTGAGCCGGCGGCTCGACCGCAAAGGCTGGTGGCCCGCTGACATGGTAATACCTAGGCCGTATACACCCGGTAAGAAAGAGCAACGCGGAAAGCAAGGTCAACGTAGGCAATACCCTCTTTGCGGCCTTCATCGTATCCCTCTCCTTAGGGTGTGGTCCCAGCATCGAATTTCGGTTTTCCCATCGGGAAAAAGTGGGCGAATATCCGTGAGATGTCCGGCGAGAATTCAGAGAACACGCCATCCGCTACGTAGCCGCCGAAGGCAGTTCCCGAGTCGCTCAAGGCGTCCGAAATGTGGCTCTTGCTGGGAGGCGCCCATAGTAGCCCGGCGAAGCCGCTGGCAAACGATCCGGCGAGGCGGCCAGGTTTAATGCTTCTAAAGACATTGGTCTGGCAACTGTCCCACACCATCCGCAGCAGGCTTTGTCCCACGCGCCCCTTAAAGGTTGTGGATTGGCGACAGCCGAAGCGCATCAAGGTCGCCCCATGTTCGCCAAGGCTGAACGGAGTGACCTGCGGCGGTTTCGGTCTAGGGTCTTCACGGGTTATCGAACTCACGATAAAGGTTGCCGTGCTCTTAATCATCCCCTGCGTATAACGGGTCCCCATGCGGCGTCCAAAGCCATCCGCGCCTTGCGGCCACTCGACCGGATCGTCTTCCGCTTGAGCGATCGCTCCAAAAAACGCTGAGCCGAACAGAGCACTGCCGGTAAACAGCTGGTCACGCCAGTAACATATCCGTTGCTTCATCCCAAACGCCTCTCTCGGGATGGTTTGCATGGAATACTGGCTGCAGCCCGGCGCAGGAATCATGGAAGGCTGACGGATTGCAGAAGGTGGAGGCGTCGAAGATGTCTGAACGTTCGAAGGATTTGGAGCGTTCACCAGGGCAGCACTCTGCGCATGCGAAACAGCGCAGCAGAAAATGAGGCAACACACGAAAATTGGAAGCCTGTGGTGTACAAGACTCAAAGGTATCTCCACGGTGCGTTACTTGGCTGCCTATAAAATTGCGTAATCGTGACACACCATAGCAACCGAGTCAACCCTTTTCCGAATACGAAGCAGGGCTGTCGCAACTTACTATCAATTCCGCAGCCTGCCTGCTTGATAACGAGGCGAATTGATGGAAGATTGGAGCCATCACGGACGCTAACGGGATCTATGATGGAAAGTCGGCTGGCGTGCGCGTGTCGCCTAGCTGGCGCCTGCGCGGCCTCGGCAAGCTATTTCGACTCACTTTGGATCTGCCGGGTTAGGCAGTGATCGTAGAACGTGCTGCATGGGCCAGGGGTTTGCCACAAAAGTTAGCAGTACCTGCCCGCTTCCAGCGGGAGATACTCTCGGGTGTACGCAGCGACTTCTTGATCGGAGAAGGGGAGAATTTCTCGAAGCCCATTTCCACGATGAGAGTTACCGTGACAATTGCGCGGAAAGGCTAACCCGGCCTGGGGAGTAGCTATAGAAATGGACCCGCGAGTCTCAAGAAGTGATGAGGTGGGTTACGGCTTCTCTCGTGGCCGTTTTGACTACGCTTTTCTTTGGGATAATTTGCTGGCGTGGGCTCCCGGAGAAAGCTTGGCTCAAGGTCACATAGGACAATTTTGCCGCGATCGTGGGGCTTCCCGCAGCGGCGGTTGGTTTCACTTTTTTAGTGTTGGTGCTTCGTTTTACCGCGGGCGAAATCAAGGTCGAAATCGCAGGGTTAAAGGTTTGATGGCGCCGCCGCTCCTATAGTGTTCTGGGTCGTGTGCTTCCTAGCAATGGCATCGGCGATCAAGATGCTTTGGAAAGCCTGATCATTACGTCATCGAGGGAAAGTGCGAGCTGGTGAGGATGCGTGGATCATCTGGACGCAGTATCATCCCAATGAACACGCTTTCGCTCTCGATGTCCCCCGGGGCTGGACCGTCAAAGTTGGAATGTTTCAGTTCGGCTATTCCGACGCCCGCCTCATGGGCGAGATGCGTTCCCAGGATGGCAAGGTTGAGATTTCAACTTGGAGACTCAAAGGTTCCCGTCTATGTGGTTCCCGATCGGCTCGACAACCGGGAGGGCGAACCGAACGATCTCGGCGAGCAAGGTCAGATGGTGATATCCAAGTACCACACCGCCCCGGACTGGCTGCAATCTTTGCGTCGTATGGTTTCATTTAGTAAATAGTAAATAGAAAGATGATTCGGATCTACAGATTCACACCACAAGGTACTTAAGGGCCCCACCTCCACGGTTGGCGGCATTGACAAGCGATAAGTTGGGTGGGAACATCAGTCCAAAACCTAGCTATAGTGTCATGCCATCTCCCATAACGAACAAGCTCGCCATCTACCTCATTAAGCCGTCGTATACCGATCCTGCTGACATCATCGTGTCCGCCCAAGATGGCGTCGACATCGACGGAGTCGGGACTTTCTATTTCGAGGACTCTGGCACCGGAACTCCTTCGTGGGTGAAAGATTTCTTCGGTGGAGCGCTCGGGCCGGACATCAAACTCTTCACGGCGAGTGCACGAGGAGTCCTCCTCGTCCCCATCGTCCACCAGGGGGAAACAATTTACTTTGCCCTTGCATTTGGGCTTGGGCGTCACTTGCTTCGCCCCGGCGTTATCGAAGACCGGTTTGGTCTCAAAGTGGTTCTGAACTCCGTCAATTCTGAAAGCCTAAGGAGTATCGACAAAACTACTCTCGGTTCGGTACCAAAGCATACGAGGGAACAGATCGGGCGCGACAGCGTCGCGGGAGATTTCGGGATCGATATCGAACAGGACCTCGTGTCGTCCGTTACGGGCAAATCGCGCATCGACAAGCTCGGCAGGACGATCAGTGGCAAAGATTCCTTAAGCGTATCCGTGAAGGTCGATACGACCAACATCAAGGAATTCCTCGCGCTCTGCTACGAGCGGTATTCCAGTGCGGAATACAAGAAGGACTTCGATTGGATCGATCAGATCAGCGAGGTCCGAAACTCACTGACGGTAGGAGAACTCGATGCGCTCCTTCTGAAGAAGATCGACGACGAGGACTTCGCCAAAGTCTGGATGGCCGTTCCCGAGGTGGTCGATTGGGTTGACATCAATGGGTTCCGCTATTTGAAACGCAAAGAAGCGGAGTCTCGTCGACGATCTTGATATAAAGGCGTTTCTTGCGGCCGCGGAGGATAAGGACATTGATATTGGCTTCCTGAAATTGGCGCACGTATTCCTGATTTCTTCAAAGACGGACACCGCAACAGAAGCATGGAGCGCCTATCGGTGCATTTACGCCGAAATTGAACACAAGGGAAGGGTCTACATACTGAACAGTGCCAAATGGTATGAGATCGTGAAAGGCTTCGCCGATCAGATCAATGAAGGCTACTCCCAGATGGAGGAGTCCACCGTCACATTGATCGACTACAGCCATGCCGATGAAGGGGCCTATAACAAAGCGGCAGCAGCCGCCATTCCCAGCTCGTGTTGCATGGATCGTGAGCTGGTTTCGCACGGCGGTGGGCAAAGCAAGATCGAGTTTTGCGATATCTACGATGCAACTCCCAAGCGGCTGATCCACGTGAAGCATTACGGAGGGTCGAGCCACTTGAGCCATCTGTTTTCCCAAGGCGCGGTCTCTGGCGAGCTCTTCGTGGCAGATTCCGCATTTCGCGAAAAGCTGAATGACAAACTTCCTGCCGGACATAAGCTCGCACATCCCGAATCGCGCCCCAACGCTGGCGATTACGAGATCGTTTTCGGCGTTATCAGTAATTCGCTCAAGCCACTCGACATTCCATTCTTCAGTAAGGTGAGCCTCAAGAATGCCAAGCGTCGACTCGCGGGTTATGGATACCAGAAGATCACACTGAAGAAGATTCAGCAGCACCAGGGAGAAGCGGCGGCTGAGGTGGTTTCCGCAGTAGGGGCAACAGCTCAGTAGCTCAGTAAAAGGATCGCCAGTCTCTCATTCCAAAGCGCGCCGAGCGAAGGCGCGTTTTTGCTAGGCTGACAGGAATCTTAACTCTCCACAAGATTCTCTAAAGATCACCGCCAATCCACTGATTTCCTCAGATAGTTGGTTCCACGTCTTCCAGGCGGAGGGCACCAAATCTGGATATGCGGTTAGACGTTGAGACGGCGGGCCTGTTCTCGCGTTCTCGCTCCCTCCCCTCAGCCAAACCAAAAAAACGGAGCACCTCAAAGGGCTCCGCAATTCGTATTTGGAAAAACGTTAGGGCACAGGAACGAGTGTTCGAGAACTCCGAAGCGTCGCTGGGGTTACCTCAATTCCATAACGGCTCGCGAGCACAGCAATGATCTCCTGCTCTCGAAACAGTATCCGCCCATTTAGAGCAGTAATTGGGCGGAGGCTCACTTGTGAATCTTTTGGATCATCCGACTCAGCCTTGTCTCTCCAGTTGTAGAGAGTCTTCTTGCTGACGCCCAGTATCTTTGCGGTCTCGTCCACCGAGTAGAAGTTCGTTCCCTGGATGTTTAGCACGTTTCATCACCTCCTGGACGCCCGATCTGAGGCCCCAAAAGAATACCCCTGGAACCCCCATCAGTGACACGCCACGCCTCTTTGTGGCGGATCGTTGCTGCCTTCAGTATGGGGTTTTCTGGGGTTTCTTGCAACTTTTGTGCCTGTTTAACTGGGAATCTTCCATTGATGCGGCAGATGAAGTATTGGTCGCTTTTCTCCTTTGGAATTTTATTTTGCACTAAGATCAGTTACTTTCTTCTTGTGTAAATCGTGGAAGTCATGCTATTTATTCTTCATCAACCTGGGTTTTCTGGAGACTCCCTTCGGAGGCTTTATGCAACTCCTCAAAATCCCGATGTGCGGCGATCCTCCACCGCCATTCTTATGGCGGTTCCGATTGCGGAGACGCCGCAAGCCGCCACTGAAAACGGGATCGATCAAACGAAATCGCCTCTACCGTTCCACTAGAATTCAGAAATATCTACTGCATATCGCGTCGCCTCTACTCAGTTTCCTGAATATCTTAGATTTCCAATCTCACCGAGTAAGAACAATCCCAAGAACAGGTCAGCCCACTTCACCTTGCAGCAGCGATTTTTGCTTAAAGGTGTTCCTTGTATTCGACAGAAGGGAGGTCCTCATGGAAGACGAAGAGCTACTCAGGGGTGAACTTCTTAGATTGATTTGCGCAGCGCTGCACCGCAATGGTATCCGAAGTCTGAAATCGTGCGCGATTGTGGACGTGCCTGACGAATTTACTGTGCTGAAAAAGCCACCAAAGAGTGCGCAGCAGCCCAATCAAAAATGGATGAAGAAAGGAGTTTGACAATGTTCCTGCCCCAGGATGCCGCCGCGCAATCCATCTCGCTCGAACAGGTCACTCTGTTCGAAAGCTGGCTTGTGATGTTTTGCCTTTGCAGTTTTTTCGTGTATCACGCAAACTCGTTTTTCTGCCGCCTGTTTGGCCTGCGAGAGGACTGGATTAAACTGTTGTTCAAATCAATAACAAGGAATCGAAAAAGAATTTCTGCCTAAAAACTCAAAAAGGGAGCCCGCGGTTGCGCGCGGGCTTTTTGTCACTTGCGTTCCTTGCTCTGTTTCCTTCTCCGCTCCTTCCAGTTTCTTGATCGCCTCTCTCTTCTCTAGCAACCCGATAAGGATATAGTTCTAGTGCAGGGCGAGCAGCTCTTTTGCGTCCTTGTTGGGTGCGGTCGTCCAAATGATTTGCATTCCCGAATACCTCCGCTATCTCAATACTGAGAGGCCCACATGCGATTGTGGCATGAAAACGCCGCTAAAAATCATCAAATCGGTTCCAAACGATTGGACTTTATACGCTGGACTGCATGCAAGCGAATCCTGAAAGCAGAGAGGATGGTTTACATCTCCTTTTGGGCTTTGCGATTGTTTACGACGCAGTGAGAGGAGTGACTCATACGAAATCTGACTCGTCCAATTTCTCACCGCTGTCGAACCGAAAGTTCGTCTCTTTGAGTCAAAGGGAATCAAGAAATTGGCGGAGCTCCTTCTTTTCCGCGGGGCTCAGATGTGCGTAATTCAGTGTGGTGCTGAGGGCTTCCCCTCGGTGGCGCATGATTGCCTGATGATAGGTAAGAGATCTTCCGTCGTGCATCATCCAAAGTCGGAAACGGAGACCCCATAGAGGCGCCGTACGAAATTTGTTTCTGGTACTCTCGGCGTAGTCCTCCGGCCATACATTCTGAATGATTCCGTCGCCGGTTCCGATGTCATGCAACAGGTAGTCGCTGTATGGATGAATCTTCTTGTTTCCTAATCTCTCGCTCACGACGATGCCGCTGCCATCAACCAGCGTGCCTGGAGGAGCTGTCTTAAGAGTTCGCACGTGGCACAGGGAGCAACCGATTCGGTCGAATATCTTTGAACCCGCCTTGGCTCCTTCGGTGGCACTGCGCACTGGGTCGGGGGAGGCAGGTTCCGTGCTGCGGATGAATGCGACCATTTTGTCCAGCTCGCCAGAATCGTCAGCTGCTGCATCATAGAATGAGCCTCCTCCTTTAACCGATGCCGCTAAATCACCAGGAAAGATACGATTCGGCACTCCCAGTTCGTGCAGAAGAGCATCAGCAGAGGCGGAGAGAACCGTCGCATGCTGCGATTTCCAGCCGAAACGTCCGACGACCTTTGGTCCGCCAGCACTTTCGACGGGCGTGACATAGACGACCTCGCCGTGCACTTTACCTTGGCTCGCCTTCGCTTGCTCATGAGCAATTTTTTCAAACTCCTGATCGCTTACCGCTTCGATGTAGCCGTCGCCAAGAAGGCTGAGGGTTACACGGGGACCATACATTTTCGCTGACGTTGCGATCGTATCGTAGTTGATGGTGTGGAGGATCCCCCCATCAGGGACTCCAACGTACTTACCGGCAGTGTTGAAGCCAGCTCGCATAACGGTCCTGCGGCTGGAACCACCGACGCTAGGCGTCGAATGGCACTCTGCGCACGACCTTGCATTGGCAGGGAGTCGGCTCGAATGCATCCGAGCGAATCCCTCAGAAGTCGCTGGCTCACTTGACTCTGCTGGAATGTCGAGAAGGCACAAGACTGACGCCTGAACAATAAGGACGCAAACACACTTGCGTTGTAGCTCTCGAAATCTTCGAATCAATGATCTGCGCCTCCGTTCGCCTACTCTTCAGCATAAATGGCCCTTTGCGGTTTCATACTCGGTTTCCTTCACTGGAACATGAAGCTTCTCGTCTCCAGCTCAGAGGAACTTCGGCTTAGGGATGTTGTCTTCCCCTCAACACATCGCCGGACGCGCCACGGAAGCCCGACAGCGCGCCGCTGCTGCGTGCTTCGTCAGCCCTTGCGCCCGAAGTGCCGCTCGAACAGTTCCCGCGACAGCCGCTCGCCCTCTTCCGTCAGCACCACCGATTTCGCCTTGCTCTTCGGATCGGAGATGTACCCCTTGGCGTACAGCCGGTCAGCGCCTCCCAGTCGTGCCCCTTCCACACACGGCCATCGCCCGCCGGCGTCAGCCACAGGAGCGCCAGCACCATCTCGTCCACTTTGTCGCGGTCGTAGTCCATGCCCCAGCTCCCTGGCACGATGCTACCCCGGCAGGCCGCCGTGGTGCTGGTCATGTGGAATATGAAAAGAAGACATTCCGTTCATAGCTGCAAAACAGCCGCAGCGAAGCCGTCAGTCAAGGCCGCGCGTTTTGTGCGCGCCGCGTGAGCGGTCGGAGCGAAGTGCAGAGCCTTTACGGACGGCGCAGCGGAGGCTACGCGCGCGTCAGCGCGCCGGGACGCCCCATTTCAGCCTCGATCCTTTGTTTTCATCACGTTGACGCCGCAGCAACCTTGGGTTACCGCGCGGTAACCGCGCACAGGCCCATTTTTCTTTTAGCTGCTTGATTCCACGCGCGTTGACGCACGTAAACACGTAAACGCCTGTGTTTATGCGGCCTCCGGCTGTAGGGCGCCGATTCAATTCACGTTCCCGCACAGTTACCGCGCGGTATCCCTGCAGCAACCCGCCGGGGGTGACGTGTCGCAGCGTACACCCGATGCCGTAGGCAGCGACGCTCATCGGGATAGGGTCACCCTGCGGCGGGCGGGTTCCCGGACGCCACTGCATAGTGGCGGGCCACCTCTGAGGCGTACCGCCGCCCAACCTGTTCCCGATTCTCTGCCAGCCACTCACTCAGGCGCGTTTGCCCTGTCGAGGGACCATCGGAAGCGAGCAGATTGCCCGTGAGTCCCCGATACTCCTCCCAGGTCAGAACCACATCCCCCACAACCCAACCGGTCGCCAACGTCGCCAGATACGCAAGGGGCGTCGGCAAGTGAACCAGGCGCACGGAACGACCCAGCCGGCCAGCAATGAGCCTCACCAGTTCCTCGAAGGAGAAGGTTTCGGGTCCAACTGCGTCGAGCACACTATTGTCCGACCGGTCCACAGCATCGGCGATCAACCGCGCCATGTCCTCGACGTAGATAGGCCGGATCGCGTAGCGGCCATCGCCGGGGATGCCGAACACAGGAAAGCGGCGGATGAACCAAGCGATGTTGTTGATGAGGATGTCTTCGACGCCGAAGATCACCGTGGGGCGCAGAATCGCGTAGGGGAGACCTGAATCGATCACCGCCTGCTCAAGCTGCGCTTTGCCCTTGTAATAGCCGAGCGGGGATTCGGCTGATGGATTTGCGATGCTCACATGCACGATGCGCCGGACCCCGGCATCTTTGGCAGCCGCGATCAGCGTTCGAGTGTTCCCGACGGCAGTCTCGAAGGTTGACGCCCCGTGCGGGAATCGCACCCAGTAGGTATTGATCAGCGTGGATGCGCGGCGCATCGTTCGGCGGAGCTGGTCGGGATGGTTGAAGTTGTAGGGAAAGACCTGCACTCTTTCCCCGAAGGGATTCTCACGTTCAGGGTGGTTCGTCAGCGTTCGGATTTGATGGCCGCGGCTGAGCAGGAGCCGCGTCACATATTTGCCCGTGTAGCTCAGGGCCCCGGTGATCACAACCGGCTCGGAGGACTCCTCCATGCTCACCCCCGAGTGCTTAGCAGCAAAGCGAACCTCACTGCGAGAGCGAGGAACTGGGCCGTAAGCTAAGGCCTTTCAGATACACCGCAAGGAAGGGCAGGATCACGGTGACGGCTAGTACCGAAAAAAACGTACCGTTCAGAAGCGAGAACCAAAGGGTTGTCGGTGGAAAGAGGCAAAGTAAAACTACGATCAGGTTCCCGCCGAGGCTTGACGGTGAGGGCGCAACCTTCGCAAATATCGAAGGAGCCATCATAGAGACAGGCCCCAGGATATATATCCCCGCCAAAACCCATCCCCATTTGGGCAGGTGCTTAGTGCCCATCCAACTGGCTACACATAATAATGCCACTCCCGCGAGAGGAACAACGTTCAGCGTCCAGAGATTCGATTTCTGACCAAGTGCAGCATTGACAGCGATAACCGGGAGCCAGAACGAAAGTCCGCCCGCTACGATCCAATACAGTCTGTTTTTCATTGCACCCCCTCCCGTGAGGTCATAACAGCCCAGCAGCATTCAAGAGGCATCCGAGATGAGCTCCAGTCCCAGGAATGAGGCTGTTAACATCGGTTCCTCCCCCCGGCACCGTCGGTGGAATTATCACGGGGATGGGTACATATCCAGACCCAGGGTTATACAAACTCTGGAGACATCCTCGAATCTGGTTTGATGTTGGGCTGTTGGGAAACGCTTGGCATATTTTGTAGAGCGCGTTTCCCGAGGCGGTACCGTCCTGATAAATGGAACATTGCGCAGGGGTCTTTGGCGTTCCTATTGGCTTCGGTCCGTTATTTGGGGCCAGCAGTTGGATGTTGAGATGTAGAAACGATTGCTTATGTCCCGAGACTTGCGTCCGCCTGCCTGCTTCCTCTCGTCACCTTCTCGACAAGCTTGAGGATTCCATACACGATGGCAAAATCCGGAAGTGCAAAGGGAAGAAGGACTACGCCTGGATAATCCCTGTTATTCCATGGAATGAGCAGAATAAGAGGGATATGGCAAAGCACTACAATAGTCAGCACGACCCAGAATAGAACCCGCCCCCTAAGGCTCCAGAATATTCTGCCGCATAGCAGTATCACAAAAAGGGCGATGGCTGCAGCACGCCCTCGTCCCGGATCGCCAAGAGCCGCAAAAATCAAGAACACTGGCAATGCACAGAGTGCGATTAAAATTACGGATTTCTTGTTCAGGCTTTCGAAAACCTGCTTCGGATTCTTTTCGCTCATTAGGGTTGACTCATGCATGCGTTGTACGCCTTAAATCCGGCGGCAGTTGTATTCCATAGATCATGTGCTGTTGCGATCGTATTCACGCCCCAACCGACAACAGGGATCGCCTTTGCCCAAGCGAACCCTGCCTCGTGTGCAACACCTCCCAGAATCGCACCACTGCCTATGGCGCCGGCTGCCATGCCAGTGCCGTCCTGATTCGCTGCACTGTTGATGAAAGAACCCGTGGCGATGGCAGACTGAAAGAAACTAGAGACTATGCCTTCCCCGAGAATGAACCCTGCCGCATCAAGGGTAAGGGCTACACCACCCGCTTTTGCTTCGGCCACTTCCGCCTTAAAGTTGCAGGAGACTTGTTTGAAGTACCTCTTCAGCGCATTATTTGGGGCGGTCTTGTCCCAGCCGAAAGGATCATTGAAGTCCATCGGATCGTCATCAACGTAGATATATTCATTGATCCCGGCGGCCAGCCCAAGAGGATCCTCGCTGAGGAATCTACCTGTTGCCGGGTTGTAATATCTGGCGCGGTAATAGTAGAGGCCGAGGCCATCAGTTTGGCGACCGGTGTAGGTATAGCTGTTGTTGGTTGTGCCGGTGATGCTGATGCTGCCGAAGGGGCCGTAGCTATATTGCACGTTGGCATTCCCGCTTGCATCCGTGAGCGCGACGGTGCTGCCCAGAGCATCGGTGAGAAAATTCGAGGTCCCGGTGGAGTCGGTGCGGGTGAAGTATTCATCAACTCCGCCGGTGAGCAGGCTGGCCGTGACAGTAGAGCCGTTCAGTTCCTGCACCGGGTTTGCCCCGTCGTACAAATAATTGGTGTTCGCCGAGAGGATGTTCCTTGCAATCCGTCTTCCCAAGGGATCGTACGCAAACGTTGCACCATTGTTGTTCGCCCCCACCAAACGGTTCCGTGCGTCCCATACGTAGGTGTTCGTACCATCGTTTAGCGTGTTGCCATCAGGGTCGTACGCCATTGCGGTTGTTCCCCATTGCGTCAACTGATTATTCGCATTATAGACCGCACTCGACACCGCCGTGGGCAACTGTGTGCTGGCCAGGGTGCCGCTGACGCTCGTCCGACGGCCTGCCAAGTCGTAGGTATAGGAGAGATTGGCCGGAGCCAGCGCCCCACCCTGATACACAATTCCTGTCAACTGCGAGGCTTGGTCGTAGTTGTAGGCAGCTGTCACACCGTTCGGCAGTGTTAAAGATGTCCGGCGATTGTCGGGATCATAGGCAAACGACACACTCGCCGATCCCTGCGCAATCGAGGTCAGGCGGCTGGCATTGTCGAAGGAGTAGTTGATTTGCGATTGCCCAGAGACGGTCATTGTGTGCCGCCGTCGGTCGGCGTCGTACGTGTAGGAGACCGATCCCTGGGGAGTCGTCTCGGAAAGCAAATTATCCAAGCCGTCGTACGTACGCGAAATGGTGCCGCTCAGCGAGTCTGAGATGGCCGTAAGGCGGTTGCCCGCATCGTACGTGTTCGCGACCGTACTCCCGTCGTTGAACTGTTCGTTGGTCGCACGATTCAGCCCATCGTACTGAATCGCTGTCAATTGGCCTTTGCGATCCGTGGCCAGTGTCAGATTGCCGTCGCTGTCGTATTGAAATCTTTCCGCATTGCCTAAAGGATCGGTGTGTAAAGAGACGCGATCCATATTGTCGTAAGCGTACGACGTTGTGTGCTGATTGGCGTCGGTTACGGTGAGGAGATTGCCGTTTCCGTCATAGGTGAACGAAGTCTGACTCCCCATGGGATCGGTAGTCGAGGTCATTTCGTCAATGGGATTGTAGACAATGCTGGTCGTGTCGTTGAGCGGATCACTGATGGAGACTACGCGCCCTGCGCCATCGACATAACGGGTCGATGTTCGACCCAACGGATCGGTCACCGAGACCAGGTTTCCGGAATCGTAACCGAACTGGGTCTGATTGCCCAGCGGATCCGTCACCGCGGTTGGCTGTCCCGCAGCGTTATAAGCGAGAGTCGTCGAGTTACCGAGGGGATCGATTGCGGCGACGAGATTTCCAGAGCTGTCATAGGTCATCGTGGTGATATTCCCGAGCGGGTCTGTCACCAATGAAGGTTCGTAGAAATGCTCATCGTAAGAGAATGTGGTTGTTGTCGCATTCGCGGTACCCGCAAGCTGGGTCGCGGTGGTCACATCGGCCATAGCATCGTAGGAATATGATGTCGTCCGATTCAGCGCGTCAGTCATACTCAAAAGCAGCCCAGTACCGGACTGTCGATTGTAGGTAATCGTCTGCTGTTCCGGCCGCCCCACGGCTCGTGTGTCGCTGGTCATAAAACCATCGGAGTTGAAGCTCACCTGGCGTTCGATTCCGCGGGGATCGATGACAGTGGATTGCGTAACATTTCCGTTTGGATCGAGGACATAGGAGAACTGGTAAGTGCTTCCGTCGGCCTGCGCTTGAACACTTAACATGTCGTTGGCATCATACTGGTTCTGAACGTAGACGATGCCCCGGGGATCCTGAATCGAGACCATATTGCCGCTGCCATCGTAGGTGAATCTGGTCACTCCGCCGTTGGCATCTGTTGCCGTTGCAAGATAGCCAGCGGTGTTGTACGTGTACGAGACCGAGCGGCCAGCGTTGTCCTGTGCCTCGATAACCCGATTGCTCGAATCATACGTGAAGTTGATCCAGCGGCCATTCGGTGAGTTAACTTGAATCAAGTTGAAGTTCTGATCGCGAGTAAATGTCAGGGCATTGCCGTATCGATCATGCATCGCCTGTAATGCGGCAGCTCTAGGATTGGTTGCTCCGTCCGAATCCGGGAATAGATAGACGGTTCCACTTTTGGTCGTGATCTGCCAAAAATCCTCGGTCGATAGCCCCAGATCAGAACCTCCCAATGGTACGAACTCGAGGATGGCTCCGTAAAAATCGCCGGGCAGCGATGTAGCCTCATATGAGGCGTTTGTGAAATCGCAATATCCGTTCGGTCCAAGACAAGGAGACGTTCGTGTAAAGTGAATTTTTCCTCCATCTTCAAGATTCAGGTCCTGATAGGTATACCCTTCTGGAGTCAGGTTGTTGTCGCCCGTCATAAAGTCGTCGAACGACATGCTCGTCCCAATACCGAACGCCCTTGAGTTGAAATCGCCGGGACGATAGGCTCTCGCAAGGACGAGAGGGATAACGTCGTTGAGAGTAAGATCGGTTTTTCTATAGACGAAAAGCCCGGTCTGTAGATCCACCGGCTCGCCCGATTTGGCGTTGCATGGCGCGGGCGCCCAATTCGGACACGGCTTCGGTCCGTTGGGGTCTGCGTTACTCGTCTGCGACGTCATCGCCCCATCCAATCGCCGTATCTCGGTACCCTGTTCGGGAGCAATTTCCTTCGCGTCGGCACTTACCCTTCCATGACCGTAAATGAACCATCCCCTTTGTTCCGGATCGTAGGTCCAGAAAGGAAAACGAGAACCGGGCTTGGAATTCAGATAGTTCTGGTAGTGAATGGTAATTCCCTTGGGTCGTGAGGAAGACGATTCTCCCCCTTGAGTTTCGATCGTTGCGCCACCCGGTTGAATGGTGAAATAGACTGGATATTGGACGCCGGATTTGAGCGGAAATGGAGGCTGGTTTACGGGAATCGCCGTAATCCCGATATGCCTCACAATGTTTCCGCGAGCGTCACGAATCACGGTGCCGGCTGGAATGTGCACTTCAAGTCCAGGTACGTTGGGGTTTGTAAGCACCATTTCGCTCGTCGTCGGCGAGGGGAGGTTGATTTCGTATTTTGTATCGAGAGCCGTCATCCACACGGTGTAGTTGAGTGAATTCGTCCGGCCGGCTTTCAGGTCCACTCCGACTCGGTAGAGTCCGTAAGAGGCTAATCTTGTGTTGGCGGTGGTACCGTCGACGATCATCACATGATGGCCTGAACCGACATTCTGGACGACAAAGCGCCCCGTATTGTCGGTCATCGCAAATTGGGAATCGAGCTCGACGCGGACCCCAGACAGTGGCGAGCCGTCCAGGGTGAGCACCTGGCCTGCCAGCGCGGTGACCCCCGGGGCGGCCTTGCGCATCGGCAATTGCCGTAGATCAGACGGCATCCTACCGCTTCCAGGCGAAGATGCGCTCCCCGTGGCGGGAGGTGCAGTGCCGCCGTCTGAAGGTGAGCCTCCGGCTGTGATCAAGCCACTCTCCGCAGTATCGGCGGTTGTGAATTGAATTGTCGAATCGGGGAGAGCATGCCCGGCAGTGTCCTTGGCGCCGGAGACCGACAAGGTATAGGTCGTATCTGTATCCAGAGCGTTTTTGGGCGTTATGAAGGCCAGCGTGCCCTCTTCGGCAGGCACCACATTGATTGACACATTCCCTCCAGCCGATCGCAAGGTGACCGTGGTCGAGTTGATGCTAGTCACGGCCAGAGGTTTAGAGAAACGCAGAGAGATGAATTGATCCGTCGCCACATTGGTTTCGCCGTTTTGCGGGATAGAGGCATCGAGGGAAGGAGTTAACGGCTGCATAAGGTCGCCGCTGCGTCTGTCAACGAGCCGGTCGCTGGGAGCATTCGGATCAATAACCTCTCCGTCGTTAAGAGTATTGCCGTTCGCATCCACTCCGCCCCATAGGAGAACAGTCCCATCGGCCAATAAACTCGCGATCTGACCGCTGCGAGGTGTGTTGAGAGTGACTTCGAGTGTGGTCACTTGCCCTGACCGGTAGTTCCACAGCTCGATTCGGCTCAAGGTGTTTCCGTGACTATCGATTCCACCGGCAATGAGAATGTGACCGTCAGTTAGCAACGTGGCGGAGTGATGGGCCCTGGGAGTAAGAGCCGTCGTTGCGATTCCCCTAAAGCGCTGTGTTTGAGGATCAAAGATCTCCGCTTGTGAGAGTACGGAATTGTCACTCCCCACTCCTCCGAAAATCAGTACGTTTCCATTTGGAAGCAGCGTTGCCGAGTGGAACGCACGCGCATGTAGGAGAGGTTTCGCTGTCTCTCGACGCGTACTCCTTCTTTGATCGTCGAGAAAGGCTGTACTTACCACTGTACCGGCTAGCGCTCCACCGGTCACCAATTGGCCACCGCTCGGCAGGAGGGTCCTACTCTGCCCCGCAATTGCATCTGCAGAGCCTTGGCTGGCGATCGATTCTTGCTGCAGCTTTAGTGCTCTGTTCGATGCGAACGAGAGAACCGAGCTGATTCCAAGAACAGAGACGGCAATGTTTCTACCCAGAGATCGTATGCGCTTCATCACTGGCTATCTCCTGTTTGTCGAGCATTGCGGCACATCATGGACCAGCCCTCGCTTTTCTTATTGGAGAGAAAGAGCCGCGGTTGCACCGCCCGTCGCTCCGTCCTGCGGTGAGATCACTACTGTGAACGTTCCAGTTACCGGCAATGGAACAGACTCCAGACTGTTTGCAGTTTGAAAGCTGTCATTGAAATTTGTGTTGTAAGTCTGGATCAACATAGTGCCGTCCGGATTGATAATGGACAGGGTTACCAGTCCATTGAACGTAATGTTCGACAATTGCACGGTCGCCGACTGACCCGCTGTCCCCTGAAAGCTCAATTGAGCGCTTTGACCCGGAATACCGATTTTGACTGCCACGGGTGCCGCGGGCGTTATGGGTACTGGGGGTTGATTTTCGAAGAGCGAGAGCAGTACATCCGCTGTTCCGGTATCTCCATTCAGAGGAGTGATTGTGACGGTATATGCTCCGCTCGCTGGCAGAGTTACGGGCCCGACGAAGTAGAACGAAAGGGTATTGCCGACACTCTCCCCATTGGGACCTTCGATGTCGATCGAGGTGCCGTCTGGAAATGGAGAATTTGGAATCAATACGCTCGCGAGTTCACCGGCAGATCCGGTGAAGCTGAATTGAATGCTCTGCTGGGAGCTATTGAACGTCACCGGCGTCAATGTTCCTGGCGTAATCGGTCCTCCTGATTGAATGCTCGACAACGACAGGCTGACCGTTACGCTTCCCGTGCCGCCTCCAACCGGTTTGACAACCAGTGTGTAGAAGCCACCATTCCCTATGAATTGCGGGCCAAGATAATTGCCCGTGGCCGAATCGAACGTAAAACCGCCAGCCACGATCGAGATCTGCAATTGGCTGGAAAACGTAGATTGCGACAATGCAACGCTGGCAAATTGACCGGATTCGGCAAAGAAGGTCAATTGTGCGGACTGCCCTGCGGTGCTGATGGTTACATTGGCAGGCGTCCCAGCAGCGATCACTCCTGTCTGCTGAGCCAGAGTGAGCGTTACAATCCCACTTCCGGTACTATCTTCATCCTGGGGACTGATCACGATCGTGTAGGTTCCGTTCGCGGGCAACGGCGAAGAGCTGATGGAACCATTACCCGAGACTGTACCTCCGAAGACAACATTCCCGTACGAATCAAGAATCTGGATGGACGTGCCATTTGGATAGGTCGTGTTGGAAAGCTGAACCGTGGCGATCTGGCCCAATGTGCCTGAGAACGTGAACTGCGCACTTTGTCCGGGCGTGTTGATCGTGAAGCCGGCTGGCGTTCCCGGCATGATATTGACGGGAGACAACTCGCTGAAGAGAAATATTGTCAGGTTTGCAGTCCAAGTATTTCCATCGCCCGGAACAAATTGAAGGGTATACGTCCCCGTCGCGGGAAGTTGCAATGGAGCAGTGTAGCTCGATGAAGAGCACTGCGAGCCATTGATATTAGCAAATCCGCCGACGAGAAGAGCTGTTCCTGATGGAGACAGAATAGAAACCGATGGCGATGAGCAGGGGGCACTTAGATTATTGAGTTGGACGCTCAACCATTCCCCGGCTGTTCCAGCAAAGCTGAAGGACGCACCTTGCCACGGAGCGCTAATACTTATAGGTGTGGCAACGCCGGGTGTAACGCCCACGGTTGCTGCATTCGTGTTCATGGTGAGTGTCAGACTTCCAGTTGACCCGGTGTCTGAGACGAGCACTGTGTAAGTGCCGGTCTGGGGAGCAAGCTCACTATAGGGTCCTCCGAAAATAAGAGAATTGTAGGCCGGAGTGATAGTGCCGCCGCCGGGAAGATCCGTGCCATCCGGCGCTAACACGTCAATTCTTGCAGAACTGATCGTCGAATTCGTGGCGGCAACATTGATGGCCTGTCCTGCGCCGGCAGTGAAGGTCATGATGCCGATGTCGCCCGCGGTGTGAATCGTCCCTGTATACGATTGGCCGAGACTCAGCTGTCCCGTAAAGTCGACCATGCTCGGCCCATAGCCGTCGTCGACAGCGAATAAATTCGGAACGATCGAAAGGGTCGAACTGCTGACTGCTTGCCCGCTCGGCGTCTGAACTGAAATCGGTCCTGAGGTCGCATCCGAGGGAACTGTCACCGAAATGCTTGACGCAGTCGCTGATTCGACCAGGGCAGTGAAGCCGTTGATCGTAACCAAATCCTGCGTTGGGTCGGTGCTGAATCCGGTCCCGGAAATTGTGACCGTTGCTCCCACGTTGACTACAGCCGGCGTGAAGGAGGTGATGGTGGGGCCGGCGATTCCGCCCGCCGGAGTGACTGTAAATGACGCGCTGCTTGTTGCCGAGCCGTTGGTATTCGTAACATTGATCGGACCCGTTGTCGCTCCCGAAGGCACTGTCACGATGAGTTGGGTGGGCGTTCCAGAGACGACCGAAGCATTTGCGCCCCCTGTCGTGACGGTGTTCTGTTCCGGAACACTCGCGAAACCTGTTCCGGTCACCGTAACTGTGGTACCGACCGGACCGCTGATCGGAGAGAATCCGAGTACCGATAGCTGTGCTGTTCCGGAGCGGATGACACTAGCGATATTTCCAACCGGGTCATAGGTGTACGTTGCAGACGATCCGCTGGCCGAATCTGCAACCGTTGTCAACCTGCCGTTCTTGTCGTAGGTGTAGCTGATCGTTCTCTGGTTCGCCAAAGTAATATTGGCAGTCGTGGCCTGACCACCTGTCACGGCAACGCCCGACTGCTCTCCCGTTCCGAAGCCGGAAGCATTTGCTTGCAAGTTGTAGGTCGCAGCGGCCAGGTTTGCGACAGAGTACATACCGTTAGTACCCGTCATTGTTGCAGCAACTTCAGTCGTTCCGTTGAAGACTGCGACCGACGCATCAACGACTGGGGTGACCCCATCTGATTGAGTGACGGTGCCGGTGAGGGAACCCGTCACTGTGGAGCCAACTGTAAATGGAACACCATTGCTTGATTGGCCCCCTACCGTGACCACGACGGACCCACTGACGGTGCCGACCGGCACGGGTATAACGATCGTGTTCTGCGACCACTGAGTGGGAGAGCCAATCGTGGAACCGAAAGCAACCGTTGAGTTACTCTGAATTGCGCCAAAATTGGCACCGGCAATGGTCACGATCGTGCCGATCGGGCCAGATGAGGGAGAGAGACTCGCAATCGACGGCGTCAGAGCGAATACCGGCCCAACCGCCGACATTCCATTTGTCTGGACGGCCACATTGCCAGTCTCTGCACCCGCCGGAACTGGAACCGCAATACTCGAATCGCTCCAACTCGTTGGAGTCGCAGCGACACCGTCAAAAGTTACAACGCTGCTCCCTTGAGTGGCGCCGAATCCAGTTCCACTGATGACAACGGAGGTTCCAACGCTCCCAATGGTGGGCGTTATGCCAGAAATCCCTGTACCGACCGTAAAGACATAACTGTTGCTGGTGCCCTGGCTGTTCGTTACGACGACCGGTCCCGTTGAAGCTCCTGCAGGGACTGGAACACTGATCGCCTCGTCGCCCCAGCTTGTCGGAACGCCGTTGACTCCATTGAATGTGACGGTGCCGCCGGAAGTGCCAAACCCTCCTCCACTAATCGTCACGACTGTTCCGACTTGACCCGCGACTGGGCTGATTGATGTGATCGTTGGACCGTTTGCAATCGTATATGGCACAGTCACGATGGGCGATAGGGAGTACCCAGGAGCTGCGGCAAGCACCTTGAGCGTCTCGCTCGATGAGACCGTAATTGAACCTCCATAGACACTCGACGACGTGGATGGCGTTGTGCCATTCGTCGTGTAATAGATCGTCGCCCCCGAGGTTGCGTCCGTGATGGAGACGGTTTGTGGACCCGAGTAGGTCCCTGTCACCGGAGTAACCATCGGCGTCGCAGTGGGCGATGCCGTATCGACCGTGTAAGATGCCGAAGCCGCCGCCGACTGCGAGTAGCCCGGCGCTATCGCGATTGCCTCGACTGTCTCTGTCGAGGACACAGTAATCGGTCCACTGTAGATAGCTGAAGAAGTTGTCGGTGTGGTGCCATTGGTCGTGAAATAGATCGTCGCCCCGGAAGTCACATCCGCGATGGATACCATCTGGATCGCGGTATAGGTTCCCGCCGTCGGCGAGAACGTCGGCGCTGCCGCCACCTGCGAGGAGAAAGGCTTGAAGGCGACTTCGATGGAGCCTTGCTCGCCGGCTGGACTGTATGTTCCACTGGTGGCTGTATAACCGCCCGGGCTGGTCGCAACTTGCAATTCCCCTAGACCGTCGATTCCATTGACACTACTGAAGGTTTGGGCATAGGACCATCCGGAACCAGCGCTCAAAGCATCTTGTGGATTCTGTAAGCCGCACATCCCGACGAGAAGATCGTTGACTGTGCTGGTCGTGAGAGTGCCACTGTTGCAAGTTGTTTGATCCGTGGTGTCAGAAAGAGTAGCAGCGACATCTTGCGTGCAAGTGGCATTTTTGACTTCGTAAATGGCACCAAAGACCGCCGTTGCCGTGCCATTAATCAAGAACGTAACCGAATTCGGGCCACTCGATCCGGCCACCGCGCAGCCAATACCAATCGTGTCCCCGTCTGTTGTCAGGGACCCTGACTTGCTTAATGTCCAGGCATTGGACTGCGAGTCGGTGAAACTCGGCGTTGCACCGCTCCCTCCTCCCCAAAAAACAACTGCATACAGCGCGTCACCGGCAGTCACGTTCGAGGAATACGCTAACGACGATGCCCCACTGCCCGCGGGCGTGTTCTGACTCTGAACGTACGTGGGTAGATTTTGCGATGCGCTCGTTGCTTTGAAGGCGACTTCGATGGAGCCTTGCTCGCCGGCTGGACTGTATGTTCCACTGGTGGCTGTATAACCGCCCGGGCTGGTCGCAACTTGCAATTCCCCTAGACCGTCGATTCCATTGACACTACTGAAGGTTTGGGCATAGGACCATCCGGAACCAGCGCTCAAAGCATCTTGTGGATTCTGTAAGCCGCACATCCCGACGAGAAGATCGTTGACTGTGCTGGTCGTGAGAGTGCCACTGTTGCAAGTTGTTTGATCCGTGGTGTCAGAAAGAGTAGCAGCGACATCTTGCGTGCAAGTGGCATTTTTGACTTCGTAAATGGCACCAAAGACCGCCGTTGCCGTGCCATTAATCAAGAACGTAACCGAATTCGGGCCACTCGATCCGGCCACCGCGCAGCCAATACCAATCGTGTCCCCGTCTGTTGTCAGGGACCCTGACTTGCTTAATGTCCAGGCATTGGACTGCGAGTCGGTGAAACTCGGCGTTGCACCGCTCCCTCCTCCCCAAAAAACAACTGCATACAGCGCGTCACCGGCAGTCACGTTCGAGGAATACGCTAACGACGATGCCCCACTGCCCGCGGGCGTGTTCTGACTCTGAACGTACGTGGGTGTAGCTTGTGCTGACATTTTGGTTGCGGCTATGAACATGCAACTCGCAGACAACAAGGCAACAATCAGCTTCCTCATGGAACAATCCTCATGAACTCATGACAGCCCTTAGAAGCAAGAGTTGATCGCAACTCGGCTGCACCAAAGCGCTCATTCGCGTCTGGAGACCGTGGATGGCCGTTCGCGCTCTCAACCTTGATCGCGAGCCGGTCAAATGGTTTGCAGATGCTGACTGGCGGGTTACCCGGAACCGCGGCAAGGAATAGAAGCTGCTGTAGATCTTTCGTCCATATCTCGCAGACCAGAACTAATCATTGATTTGGCAGACATAAAGCCCGAACGCGTCAAGCTTCCTTCCGATGATGAGATCGAACAAGGCGCACTGCAGCAAATCCAAAACATGGGTTTCCCCCAAAACGTGAATAATCACGCCGAAGATGCCAGGACGGCGCAGGCAGATTGCACCGCAAAAGCCTCGTTTCTTACATCCAACTCACGATTGAACTACAATCAGCCAGACTGGACCGATGGGGGAAGAATGGGAGAGCGGGCCGCAATACAACTGAGCATTCCACTCAAGTTTTTAACTTATCGATACTGATGTGAGGCGAAGCATAGCATGAGATTGATGAGAGTTTGAACGAAATCTCTGCGAATCATGGCCGATTAACTCATTTCGATTTGATGCGAAGAAAAGAGCTTGTGGTGAGAGAGCGTGTAAGCATTTGCAGGTGATCATTGTGTTGTATGGAACAAAACGCCGAATTATGACCTCGAGTAAGATGCAAGAACAGCATTTGTCGTTGATGTATATCTAGTAAGCAAATGCCTTATGAAAGATCAATGACATCGTCGCCGGAATCCTCGTTATTTATAAAGAAGTAAACTAAACATCCTTTGTTATGCGGCCCAGTCCTCGCATCCAAGCCAAAACTTCAGCTCAGGGCGTGTGCCATATTGCTGTGTCAGAGAAAACACGGAGCGGCGAGAACTCATCGACTCGAGCTCTCGTCGATTCGAGATAGGCTAACCAAAAGTTATTGAGACTCTGCCAATATGCGCTTGAGCGTCCGGCACCATCGGCTCCGAGAATTGCGATGCGGACATTTCTCAATAGGGGTGTCGCTCCGCATCTTGGCTTCAGAACTTCAAAGGGCGGAATTAGCGTGGGCGATTCCAGATTCAATTCTGCGGTGCTCTGGCGCATGTCGGAAAACAGGATAAGAGACCTTGCAGTGATCTGAGGTTCCTGCAGAAAGATCTCTGCCGCCAGCCGGAGGGCGCCCAGGATGTCAGTGTGGCGAAAAGACGGAATCAAGCGCTCACTCCGTTGCTTCCAGGCCTTGACCAATTGGTTTCTGGCTGTACCAAGGCGTTCCCCGAAATACCCAGGGTCATCTGATGTGCGCGCGGACATCAATATATATGGTTGCGCAAAGCTATGGTCGGTGATGCCGATGACCGTGATTTTGGCCCCCGCCGGGACCTGGGCCAGCACACGCGCCACCCCATCGATGTTCTTCTGAAATTCGCTCTTGCCATCCGGTCCGCGGACAGCCACGGACTGCGTGAGATCAAGGGCAACGACGAGGTTCAGACGATCCTGCGCACCCGCGCGGCCGGTTGCAATAAAAATGGTCGCAATGACCGGAATCAATAGCTTGGTCATGGCGCTACGCACCGCTTTCGAGAGCATGGCGCGGTAAAAGTCGCGCCAGAACCTGGCTACGAAGATGCCCGGCTGGTTGCGCAGATCAATTGCCGTTCTAATGACCGACGTCTTTCGAACTCGAATGGCGGCGAGTTCTTGGCGCAGCGCGCTCCAGTCTTCGGAATCGTTCGGCGCCGAGCGCCACGCGTCCCGAAGGGCGAGTCCGGCGCCGACCTCCATGCTGAAGGCGAGGAAGAGCATGGCGAATTGCAGCAAGCGGTTGGATCTTTCGTAGAACAAGGTTCCAGAGTCCTGCGCGGGAAGGGAATCGTCGATCACGACCGCCTGATCCTGGCTTTGCCGATATTGTTCTTCGAGCAGGTTCCCGCGTACTTCGGCGAGGAGCATTAGACCGGCGACAGCCGCTACGGTGGCGACAGCATTGAGTGCTTTCACAAGTATTTCGCTATGCTCGAGGAGTTTCTCGACCAGGAAGGGCGTAAGGCCCGCGATACCGACGGCAAAGGGCCAACTCATCCAACCCAGCCGGAAGGGTGCGAGAGTGAGCAGGGTGAACGCGAGGCCCGAGAGCGTGAGCAAGGCCGTGAGCAACCAGCAATAGATCGCACGGCGATGGAGACGGCGGAGGTCACCTGAGGGAGGTGCCGATAGCAGCAGGCCCTGAATTCGCCGTTCCTCCTCGGCCAAATAGTGATAATCGGCTTCGAGAGCCAGGATCGTGCCTTGGTTCGAGATCTCAATGTGTTTCTGCTGGTAGTCACAGATGCGCTCGGCGTTCGCGACCAGATTGTCGACGCCACCGGCGCCCAGTTGATGGGCGATCATCTCCGGATCAAGTTCGTTCAGGGCCATGGTTGCCTCCTTGGGCTGCTGGTCTCACCACAAAAAGGAGCCGGCATGGTGCTGGCTCCAAAAGGGGTGAAAGAGCTAGGTGGATTCGAGGACGTTCTTAGCCTGCTGGAGCTTCTTGAGCTCACGTTCTTCTCTGGCCAATTCCTCGCGCATTTCGGCGACACGTTGTTCCTGCTTGCCGATCTGGTCGAGGACGACTTCGATCGGAGTCTTTTTGATCCAGGGCTTTCTGGCGCCGGATGTTGAGGTGGTTGGTTCGGTTCTCGGTGCTGCCGCAGACGCTGGCTTCGGCCCTGCAGCCGGTACTGCTTTCGGTGGTGTCATGAATCCTCCTTGCGGATTGGGTTGAGTTGTGAAAGAGCGGTGCTTCTGCTACGGGAGCAGGAGCAAGAGGCTGCGCATGGCCACGATTTGTTGCTCGATGCCGTCGAGGCCGCCGAGCGCGGCCCGGTGCCTCCCGGCGTCGAGATCGCCCGCGACAGTCGCGAGACGCTGCAACAGGGATGCGTTCATGGCGGTAACCCGTTCGAAAACGCGGAGCCGAAGCTCTTCGTCGAGGTCACGGGCCGGTGGGGGTTTGTTGGGTCTCTCCATCGGATTTCTCCGTCAAACCGGTTGGTTGATTCTGGTTGTCAATGGACGCTTTCCCGGAAATGGCTTCAAGGGAACGCGTCTTTTCGGTATGCCACGTCTCAAGGCGATGAATCGCCTCTCGAAGCGTGGGCAATTCGATGTGGGTGTAAATCGAATTCACATCCCCGCCGCGGCTGTGACCCATGAGCTCCTTGCGAACATCGGCAATGACGCCGAGGTCGGCAAGGCGCGAGTTGAACGTGTGGCGTAGATCGTGAAAGCGATAGTGGGGAAGGGCAGCGCGTCGGAGCGCGGCGCCCCATCCGGTTTTGATCCTGCGGATCGGCATTCCCTCGTAGGTGAAGACCACCCCGGAGGGTCGCCGCAGAGCCGCAAGCATCTGGTCGACACGGCTGGTCATAGGCACCAGCCGGTGTTCGCCTTCGGGAGTCTTTGAACACGAAACGGAGATGACTCTCCGATCGAAGTCCACGTCTTCCCAAAGCTGGTTGAGGAGCTCTCCCCGGCGCAGGCCGCTGTCGAGCGCCGTGGTCACGATGCGCTTGAGGTGATCGGAGCAGGCGGCGAGCAGTTTGCGCTCATCGGCAACCGGGAGCACCGGGCGGCGTTTGCCGCGTTCGCGCACCATGCGGATACGGGCGATGGGGTTTGTCGGGATAAAGCCTTCGTCGGCTGCCCAAAAGAGGAGGTGGCGAATGACTTCAACGTCCCGGTTCAGGGTGGTCTCGGACAGTGGCTTGGGATCGTCTGATTCCTGCCGTCCGAGATAGTCCGCATGGCGCTGTTTACGGTAGCGCGCGATATCGTTCTTCGTGATCCGCCCGATGGGTGTCTCGGCGAAGTACGGCAGAAACTGCTTGGCGCGTTCGCGGTGGTATGGCTTGACGTCCCCTTCGGTGAGGAACCGTGCATAGAGCTCGGCGAAGGGCATTTCGGGCATCAGGCGCGGCAACTGGAAGTGCCTAGCAAACAGGTCGTCGCGCAATCGCTGCTCGAGGATTTCTGCCTGGCGGCGGTTGGAAGTCCCGAGCGAGCGCATCGTGCGTACGCCGTCAATCCAGATCGCCGACCAGTACACCGCGCCTCGCTTGTAGAGACTCATCGGGACATTCCTCCTTTCTGTTGCTGCCGGAGAATCCAGGCAACAACTTGATTGCGGTAGAAGATGAGCTTGCCTGCAGGTCCCGAGCGAAAGCACGGCAAGCCGCTCGGCACATGGCGCTGCCTGACCGTCCAGGCGGAACAGCCGATCAGGCCGGCAACGTCACGGATCGAGAGCGGATCGCCTAGGATGCCGCCTTTTAGGGAACCGGGCGGCGAGCCATCGTCGTTCGCGCGCTGCGGGTAATGCCTCGGGTAGCTCTGCCCTAGTTCGGCAGGCGGAATCGCCTGGATTTCGAACGATTTCGCGCCGATCGCCAAACCTTGTCTCTGTCTCTCCCGATCAGTCGCCATCGTCCCTCCTTCTGCGCTTCACGATGTTGCGCAGCACGTCCTGGAGCCAGTCCGGAAGCTTGGACCAAACGAGCCACAGAGCGATCAGGAGCAGGGCAAAGGCGACGAAAGCCTGCTGGAACTCGGTTGTTCTCGCAAGCGCAATAAGGAACGACAGCGTGACATAAAGGAGCAGAAGTCCCAGTCCGAGCCGGACGAGGATGGCGAAGAGCTTCCACATGGCAGGCACCTTCGGTTGCGGGGTCGAGAGTTCGCGGCTCCCGCATTGGGAACACACGTCTGCAGAGCGCGGGTTCGGATGGTGGCGGGGGCAGAGCTTCACGTCGTAGCTCCGTCCGCAGTAGTTGCAGTAGAGCGGGCTGCCCGGCGTGATGTGTCCGCAGTTGTAGCAGTAATTCATGGCAGTGGCTCGAAAAGAGACTCGGGTTGATTGCCGGTGGGCCGCATCCAAACGGGCGAGGAGAATTCCTTGCGGGCGGGTTCAAGGGTTGCGAAGCGGAAGATTTTCTCGGTCATTCCGGCAATCGTCTTGCGGAGGGATTCCAACCGGCGCTCGGTGAGTGCAACGACGAGGACGCGAAAACGATCGTGGCCGAAGGTGCGGTGAAAACTTCCCGAGATCGCCAATTGCAGGTACTGCCGGGTTTTTTCCTTCCAGACCGCGAGGCTCTCCGTCCCCCGGTCGACTTCGACAAATGCCGCGATCGTTCCGGTGGGAGTGAGAAATTCCGCGTAGCCGTCGGGGATGAGCTTGAGCTCCGGCGTGACCGATTCAAAGAATGCGACCCAGCGATGGAACGTGACACCAGGCATCGGGATTTTGCCGAACTTGACCGCGCAGTAGATTGCGTTCACGGCCAATTGGTGTTCGACGAAGGCGTCGGCAACGAGCAAGGCGCCCTGCGGTCGGCGAGGACCCCGGAGGGGAACCGCGCCGTAGAGCGCGCCCCTTTCGGAAAGCGCATAGAGCGCCTTACGGCCCCCGCCCGAACCGAGGAAAAATCTCCGCAGGAGCCCGGCACGGGCGAGCTTGAGGAGCCGCGCGTTCGCGCGCGTCGTCGAACCGAAGCCCGCGACAATCTTCGCGAGTTCCCGGTCAAGGACGCGCAGCACGGAGAGTTCCGCGAGAAGGCGGCGATCTCTTGACTGCCCGATCATGCGGTTAGTCCCAGCCATGAAGTACCTCGTCGGTGGTTTTGTGGATTGCGGCGTGCCGTGCCTGGATCTCCTGCTCGACTTCGCTGCGGGGGCGCGCCCCCAGCGCGCGGACCCGTTTCAGAAGGTCGGCATAGCTTCCTTTCGGGTCCTCGACGGTGAATGCGGCCACCTCCATCCAGCGCTCCGCGCCAGATTTGAGGACAAAGTGCCGCTGGGGCAGATTTTTCAACCGTTCGGCGAGCGACTTGCCGCCGTCGAGCGCCTGCGAAACTGCCGTAGCATCGGAACTCGAAAGCTGAAAGAAGACATGGGTGCCGACCGAGAGAATGGCCGCGCGCATCGAGGCCGGATACTGATCAAGGAACTGGTTCGCGGAGACGACCGAGACGCCGAACTTGCGCGCCTCGGACAGTGCTGTTTCGATGCCGCTCTCGAAGGCCACAAGGTTCTGGATCTCGTCGGCGTAGATGGTGAAGAGCGACCTACGTTCACGGGCAAAGAGCGCGTTCTTCACCACGGTGAAGAGGAGTGCCGCCAGGGTGATCGCCTGTTCGCCGAGCCGGCCTTTGTCGAGATCGGCGATGACCCAATACCCCCGGTCCATGGCTTCGCGCATGGAAAACGTGGAATACTGCTGCCCGACAATGTGCCGGAAGTTGGGATCTGCGGTAAAGGCAGACGTCTTGTTCAGGATCGGCTCGCGCATGACGGCGCGCATCGCCTCGCTGGCTTGGCCGTAGCGCAGTTCGAAGTACTGGCGAACCTCCGTGTTCTGAACTTTTGTGAGACAAGCGGTGCGGAATCCGCTGTGGGTGAGCAACGGCGCGAGCTCGAGCAGCGTCATGCCGTTTGCAGCGAGGACAAAGAGCGCATTCCGCAGCAACTCGTCGGTCCTGGCACCGAAATGGTCCAGGCCCCAACGCTGTTTCAAGATCGCGGCAAATTCGGCGATCGGTACGAAGTCGGGCGTCTTCTGCTCAAGAAAATTGAAGCCCACCGACACTTCGCGGTCCGAAGGCGCGATGAGCACCACGCGGTCGCTCAGGTGGCGCTGTAGCCTGCGTTCCTCGGTAGCGATCGATCGGAGAAGGAACGGAGTCGTATCGCCGTGGAGGTCAAACCAAAAGAATCCACGCCCCGCCGCAATGTCCTGTTGGCCCATGAAGCGAAGAAGGGAACTCTTGCCGCTTCCGGTTTTGCCGAGCACCGCGATGTGCGTGGTGCGCCGCGTTGCGCTGAGCGTTGCCGGCCGGCGCGTCACCGCCTCATCCGTGACCTGAAGCCCCAATGAAATCCCGCTCGTTTCGGGCTTGGAATTCCTTGGCCGGTCATGCAGTCGGTTCCAAATGGAACTCACGAGATGTTCGAGGAAGTTTGCCATTTCAAGTGGATTTTGAGGGGTGGGTCGACAGAATCGGTAACAACCGCACGGTGGGCGCTCACCCATCTCTTGAATCTCAAAGGGTTATACCGGAGGAAAATTGTTGGCAAGATTCTTGACCGCGTTATTCAGAAGTTCGTGATCAGCACTTCCTTGAACCTTCTCCCGGCGACCTTCTGGGCCGTGTACGGGAGTTCGATCGTCTTCACCTTGAACCTTCGGAAAATCTCCCGAACCTCTGGAGTGTCATTGAGAGACAGCACGAATTTTCCGTGCAAGTCGCTCAGGAGTCCTGCCATGTTCACGAAGTCCTCGTGCGTCAGGTTGAAACGGTAGAGCTTCCGCGCGTAATACGGCGGGTCGAGGTAGAAGAGTGTCTGCGGGCGGTCGAACTTCTCCAGGATCTTCTCGTAAGGAAGGCACTCGATCTGGACCCGTGCCAATCGTTTGTGAGTTTCTTCGATCAGCTCTGGCATCCGTTCGGGGTTGAATCCAGGAGGTTGAACGACGTGGCACTTGTAGCTGAGGCGGAGAACCAAGCTTGCATAGCTGTTCTTGAGAAGGTAGAGGTGCCGGGCCGCGCGCTGCACGTCCGTAAGTGTGGCGGGGTCGGTTGCCTTCAACAGGACGTGCCACGTCCGGCTTACCACCATGAACTGCAGGTAGCGAAGCAATTCCTGATAATGCGCCTGGCAAACGCGGAAGAAGTTCACAATCTCGCCATCAAGGTCATTGATGACTTCAACCTGCGATGGTTCCTTGTGAAAGAGCACCTGAGCTCCCCCGGCAAAGACTTCGACATAGGTTGTGTGTTTCGGAAACGTCGCAATGATCTGGTTCGCAATGGCGCGTTTACCGCCGATGTAGCTGAGCGGCCCAATCATGGGCGGGAGGGGTGGAAGGTAGGAGTGAGAGCGCTCCGATTCGACCTTTAGAGATAACCGGAGCGTGAGATCACCTTACTGCGTTGGGGCCAAAAGAAAAGACGCCGAAATTTGCTCTGGACGACAACCGTGCTTACATGAGAATGTGAACGCACCCCGTCACTCATAGATCGCTATAAAGGGGCTTCTGTGGAATCGCAGTGGAGGGAGACAAATCAATGGTCGACAAGAGCATCATTTCTGCACTGGATGCAGAAATCCAGAAACTGAAGGAAGCGCGAGCTTTGATCGCTCGCATCGGAGCGTCTGATTCCCAACCGTCTAAGAAAGTGAGAACGCGCCGAAAAAAACGGAACCTTTCGCCGGAAGGTCGAGCCAGAATTGCGGAAGCCGTACGAAAGCGGTGGGCAGCGCAGAAGAAGGCTGCGAAATAAGCGAGCGGCGTGGCTAACGTCGCCTTTCCGATCCGCCCACCACGTCAATCATCTGATCAAGTGCCCTTGCGGTCCATCCAGCCCTCATTTGACGGCTGTCTTTTCATCGTTTGGCCGCAGGCTGTCGTCCCGCCCAAGTTCCGGCGTCTTTCGTTGGCCAGCCGCTCGGTGGATACTGACTCACGCATGGACCACATGAGCAATTCAAAGACTATGAAATGCGACGTGCCGGACAGGCCGGCGGTTCACCTGCCCGTGGACCAGGCCGACTCCGAGTTGGACCGCGAATTTGAGGAACTGGCCCAATTGTTGCTTGAGGTGTATTTATGGAAGCTCCAGCAGGAGCGGCAAAATCCAGGAGACGTAAAGGTTGACAACTCCCCTCCGCCGGCTACGATTTGAGGAAAGGTCGATCATAAATCAATCCATAAACTAAATATGAACGGAGTTATCTATTGCCGCGTTTCTTCCAAAGAACAGGTGGACGGCACCAGCCTCGAATCGCAGGAGCTTGCTTGCCGGGAGTACGCTACGCGGAACCATATCAACGTGGTCACGGTATTCGTCGAGCGCGGGGAGTCCGCGAAGTTTGCTGATCGGACACAACTTCTGGAGTTGCTCGCCTTCTGCCACGACCGATCAAAAGCAATCAACTGCCTGCTTGTTTGGAAAGTGGACCGTCTCGCCCGCAATGTCGGCGACCATTTCCACATCAAGGCCAGCTTGCTTAAGCAGCACATCCGCGTGATTTCTGCCACGGAGCCAATCGATACAAACCCGGAAGGGAAGCTGCTGGAAACAATTCTCGCGGGCTTTGCCCAGTTCGACAACGATTTGCGCGCCGCGCGGACCGTGCAAGGGATGCGGCGCAAGCTGCAGGAAGGACTTTTCCCGTGGAAGGCGCCGCTCGGGTACCGGAGCGTCACCTTGGGTAGCAAGAAGACCGAACCCGACCAACCCGAGCAGCCCACGTTCGGAATCCTTCAACGCGCATGGAACGAATTCGCCACTGGACGGTATACCAAGGTTGAGATCCTGCGCCGCATCACAAAACAGGGTCTCCACACGCAGGCCGGAAAGCCGCTCTCACAGCAGTCACTTGACAACATCCTTGCGGACCCTTTTTTTGCAGGCATCCTGCACGATCCATGGTCCGGTGAGGAGTATCCAGGCCGACATCTTCCGATGGTGAGCCGAGCGACATTTGCCAAGGTTCAGGAGATGCTCGGAAACGGTGCTCATTCGGCTCCGCGTAAGGGCATCCGCTCGGAGTTTCCTTTACGGGGGTTCACGCGCTGTGCGAATTGCGAATGCTATCTTACGGGATCGTTTTCGCGAGGGCGTTCCAACGTCTATCCTTATTACCACTGCCACAACCGCGTATGCGACGCACGTGGGAATTATCCATTAGACAGGGTGCACAGTGAGTTCCTATCCTTCCTCAACGCAGGGAGCCCGGACGCTAAGGCGCTGGATCGCTTGAGGCGGCATGTGGCTCACGCGGCTGGGACTTTGGCGGAAAGCGGACGATTGCTAGCGGAGCGTCGAGCATTGGAGATCAAGCGGGTCGCTGACCAGCAACAACAGTTAATCCACATGAAGATGGATCGGCTCATTTCCGACGAAGAGTTTCTCACGCAGCGGTCATTGTTGACGTCACGTCTAGCCGAGCTTGAATCAGAAGAGAGTGCACACACCTTCGATGCAGAAGCTGCACTCGGAAACATCAACCTGATCTGCGCGCCGCTCATGGATTTGGCTTCGGCCTGGCAGAGCATTCCGGTCGAATTCCAGCGACGGTTCCAACTCATGGCACTTCCTGACGGGTATGTATTCGGAAGTGTTGGAACCGCTCGGAAGGGCCGTCTCTTCTCGCTTCTCATGCGCTCAGACGCCTCAAATTCAAGTTTGGTGCCCCTCGGGGGTGCTTGTTGGAACCAGTTGGCAGATGAACTCGAAGCGTTTGCATCTCTGTTTCGAGAGGCAGCCCAACCTTTTGCTGGCTGACGCCTGTCATCCGACTTCAGCAACTTAATTTCGGAGTCCCGTCCGTCAATCGATTCCATAAGCGCTTTCGTCGGCCCCTCATATTGTTTCATTTGGCGGACCATTTGGTAGTCCTAGGCCAACGGAGGGAGGGGCCGGCGGAAAAGCTCATGGTATCCTCGCGTCAGGAGGCGCGAGTTGTTTTCCGTTTCGCTGCCAGTAGGCGAAACCGGCTGCAATTGCATCGAAGACGATCATCGATCTCGGCTCGCTTTGCCAGGCTTTGCGCCTAGGCGGAAGGCGGGTGACAAGTTCCGGAAAGAGTTGAACCAGCCTGTTGGCGATGTCATATTTACTGTGCCCGGGAAGGATGCGAAATGCTTCCCTAATATCCTTTCGGCTCACGAAATGCGTTGGAATCTGCAACCCCGTGGCTTCGCTGACTATGGCTTTTAGGACCGGCCCACGTGCCGAAATTTTATCGGTTATCATGCGGCGTGGCCGTTTCAGAACCACCACCATAGGATGGCGAAGCCTGAGCACGGAACGGATCCGCTTGCGCGCTCTTCCCACCGCCGCTCTATCGTTGAGACCTGGCGAGATTTCGCTGCCACCCCAGTCGAGCAGACGCTCCGGCCCCTCAAAAAGAACATACCCGAATCGGTTACGGCGTGCATCAACCGCCAAAATTCTGGTTTCAACATGGCGTGTCATCCGGGTGAATTAGCGAAGTTCACGCTTCGCCGCTCGCAGAGCCATTCCAGCTTCCGAGCGACGACCTGCGCTGCCCGACCTTTGCCAGAACTGTTGTGGAGCGATTGTTCGAATTGCGAAAGCCGCTCTTCAACGCCCACGAGGATCGTCTGATGAATGCCGGGAAACAACTCTGCTACCGGCACAGCGAAGACCGCTTGGTATGAGAGGGCAACAAGGAGGGACGGGATCGCAACCGAGCGTTCGTGAGTCGAAACTTGGTGATCTGCGATGAGGCCGCTAAGTTCAGCCAGTTCGCGCTGACTCAATCCGGACCGTAGGCGATAAAAGCGAAGGTAGTTTGCCACGGGCTGCGTGGGCGTTCTTGCGTTGTTAATGGTGGTCGCCTTCATCGACGTTTGCCCTAAGCGTAGCAAAATAGAGACCCCGCTCAAGACGCCGAAATTGTCATGCAAGGCAAGAAAATGCACGAATGTTATTCGGCTTTCCACAGCAACGATGCTCATACGCCGCTGTTTTGCGTCGGGCGGGTTGAGCGATCTGTGGATTGGATCTGGAAATCGTCTGCAAATCCATCACACGCAGACCCCATTACTGCGGGAAATCTCGGCTTTTTCCGAGAACGTCGCTTGCATGCCGTGCAACTCCTGCCGCCTTGAGTAGAAATGCAGGCTTGCTAAACTTTAGGAAAGAGTCGATAAACGAACCCTTCACGTATCCCAATGACCCAAAGTTCGGTAGGTACATACCTGCGATTCCTCCGGAAAAAGAGCGGCCTGACTCAACAGGAGTTGGCACAGATACTGGGAAGCGCCACGGCCACCCAGATTTCGCGGCACGAGCGATCGGTCACTCCTCCAGGTTTACTGACCGCGTTCGGGTATCAAGCGGTTTTTCGAAAGCCTGTATCCGATATTTTCCCGGGGCTTTACTATGCGGTCGAAAGTGGAGTCGAAGAGCGTCTTGCAGCTTTTGAAAATGAACTGAGCAGCAGCACCGTGAAAGGTCGGGCCGCCGAGCCAATTGCCCGCCGCGTAGAGTGGTTCTGGGAGCGCAAGAATGACTTAGACTAAGCGCACGCCGAGTTCTTATATGAAAAAGACCACCCGCCCTCTTTTTAACGCGCGCATTCGACCTGTGGAGGTGAAAGACTTTGCTTTCATTCGTTCGCTGGCTGCCCAGTTTCCGACGTTTACCGTTCCCTCTGAATACGTCTTGTGGCTCTTTACTCATTTCCATCCAGATTATTGCCGAGTGCTGGAGCAATCAACTGGCGATTTGAGGGCATACCTACTTGCAATGCCCACAAGCAGACCAACAAATGGCATTGCCCTCTGGCAGGTCGCGGCTGCCACACCGAGTCACAGCTTTGCCTTGGAGTATTTCACCGCCTATCTTCGGGATCTGGTCGAGCATACCGGCGCCACGTCGATTTCCTTTACAGCATCACAAGATGCAGCGACGCTGCGACTCATTCGTTCTCTAGCGAAGCAATTCTTCGCTTGTGAGGTGGCGCAACTGGACCCCGTGCTGGTCGGTCAAGGGGAACACGAGTTCCGACTTTCGATTGCCAAAATTGCTCAAAGAACCCGGTCGTAGCAATTCGAGTACGGGGTATTAGATTAGAGATCGTTGCCAAGGTCTGAAACTCCGAACGCGAATTCACCGAACGTTTCGAATCCATTCGATCGCGTAGACAACATGACAAGATCACTCTTCCATCCCGACATCAACAGGCTTACAGCTGCCGTCCTGCCAAACAACCAGCGCAAACTGCTCCTGGTCACATTGGCGGCGGAAGGGGCACAGTGGAAAGTATCCACGCAAGATGCGCTGGCCTCGCGTCTGTCGGGCTGAGCCTCTATGCCCTCTGATGGACACCGTCGGTTGCGTTTGTTACCGATTCTGCCGCTCCCCAAGCCATTCGAGCGTTGAGGCGATTGGCGTTGCATCACCTCCCCTTGCGTTCGATTGCTTAAGTGTCCGCTCAAGTTCCGCGAGGCGAGCCTCCACATCCTGCTTGATCCTCTCGTATACGCAAGGGAACAACTCCGAGACCGGAATCTGAAAGATTGCTTGGTATCCAAGGGCAATTTGCAATGGTGGCACGGACCGCAGCCGCTCATGACGGGAGACCGGCCGTCCGGATATCCAAGGAGTTTGCCGAGCCTTTCTTGGCTCAACCCCGTAGACGGCCATATCAAGGTGCATCCATTGTGAACTGATTGATGCTCGTGCCGGCAAAGATCTTCGTCGTCACTCGGGTTAATTGGCCCGCATAGGCCTCATTAACAGACACCGAGGCATGAGGTGCCTTGGTTGTGTTTGTCGACGCCAATGCTACAATTGAAGTAAGGTCGTTATTTCTATATACCACTACCATTCCATTTGAATCCTTCCACTCGTTTTTCAACAAACGAGAAAACCAAGAAGTGGAAAAAGAGCAAGCTGCGGAAAGCACGCCGGAGGTAAAGCCGCTCGACCTTTCATTCGTTGGGCCACAATCTCGGTCGATGGAAGAACTCAGTAAGCAACTTCATGAATCTCTTGAAAGACAAAGAAGAGAGAGTGAAGAGCTTAATCGATCCATCCACGAAGATCTCGTCAAAAGAGCGCCAGAGATACTAAAGCAGAAGTCGAACGCACTCCTACCGTCGATCACCAAAACACTCCGCCGGGCGTTCAGCTATGCCAGTGAAGAGGATTGGGCGCGCGAGCACATCCGAGTTCCAGAAGGCGAGTTGGCGTCCTGGCGTTATTACGATCTTGAAGAGCCGCTCTTGGAAATTGACGCTTGGCGCGAATATCTTTCTCAAGAGGCGCTCGATGGTATTCGCCAACAGGTGAGCGCCCAGTCAAAGACAGCGTTGCAGATTGTCGAGGAATACCGCACATGGGGGGCACAGCATGAACCCCGCACCGAAACACAGCGTAATACATTCGATAGCCTCTGGACATTGCACGTGCTGGCTCCGGACGTATTTACGCGCGATCTTGTCACGCTCTCCGATACGGAATTCAAGGAAATTGGAACTGTAGAGGGCTCCATCGTCAATAGCTCAACTAAACTCTTGGCAGTTCACGCAAAACTTGCCGAGTACGACCCGGAGCGATTTCGTGCGATATTCGGAGCAGCGTATACTCCCGAAAAGTTAAATAATATGCGGAAGCGATGTGAAAGGCGTGATTGGCAGGAGCCGCTCAAGGTTCCGATGTGGAGCCCCCTTTTGAGAATTATTGAGGGATGCATAGCAGCATCCGATACGAATCCCGCTTATACCCGGTAAGCTCGCCGTATTGCCTCTCTCCTGAGCCTCCCGCGGCAAGGTCAGTCGATCAACTCTCCAGGCCATAATCCTTGGTTATTCTCCGCATCCCCCGGTCCAAACGAGCTACAATAGATCCATTTCAAAATCTGTGGAGCACCTGCCCATGAGATTTCTTGAGCGATTGTGGTGGCTCAGGGTTGGCGCTATCTGGTTTCATCTAAGCCTGTTCCTTCGCGTTCGCCTTGAACTTCTTCCAATTCTCATTCGAGTGACTCAGAGGAAGATATCAAGCGAGGAGGCGTACAGACTCGCTGTCACCAAGTTCCTCGCGCGCGCAGCCGAGATGGAACGGCGTCCCCTACCTGCCAAGGACGCGCACATGCGTCCATACAGACTCTGGCTTCGCTTTGGTCATTACGCTATGATCACGTGGTTTGTCACAGTGATCCCAGAGGAGATGCGCGGACGGCTACCCGTGGAAGTCGCGAAACAAGTTGTGCATTATTGCGAATTGGCTATCGATCTCTATCGCAGTGGGGCGAAGGACTACGTTGCGGAGAGGAGCATACGCAGCAAGAGAACCCCGCCAGTCGTCAGGCAGTCCAGGGCTGTCGCATCGCTCTACAAACTTCTTGCTTCTACCTATCTGGAGTTGCATCCAAATGACGCTGCATATGACTGCGCGACTGCGTTCAAGCATCTCCGCAGAGGCGCTGAGTACCTGGAACTGGAGGGTGTGATCCATCCCCAAGTACGCTGGGATGCCGCTGGGATGTGGTGTGAGCTTGGGAAGTCCTATCTGGCACATCCATATGAGCCAGACTCCCTCGAGAATGCGCGGAAGGTACTGTTGCGTGCGAGAGAGCTTGTCGTGCGAGACATTGGCACTTTGAAGCCACCGCCTGTGCCGATGATATACCCAGGAGACTCGCGTACCACACCCGGTTCGATGTCAACTCGCAGCTCACTGGAATATCTACGCGAAGTGCTTGAGAGCCGTAAACGCGTCCGGGCCGGACATGTCGATCCCTCCTATTCCTGGTGGGAGGTTGCGCCGCTCATGTACAGGATTAACTGCCAGTTGGGAGCCGTATATCGAAAGCAAGGCAATTTGGCGGCATCAATCGAATGCTTTACAGCCGCGCTCACCGACTTTACGCAAGATGGCGACAAATCGGCTTATATTAACTGCGAAATCGGATACACATATCTAGAGTGTGGCCGATCGAGCAATAAGGGGGACTTGAATCTCGCGATAAGCCACTTCGACAAGGTGATTGAGCTACAAGGCAAAACGAAGTTCATCAAGCCTCTGATCCGTGCCCTTATAGGCAATGCATATGCGATTGTGGGACTGACCGAAATAGCTGTGGACACCGAACGGACCAAAATGATGCCACGACTCGATGTCATGGCAAAAAATCTTCATATTGCCATGAGGGAGGCCAGAAAGAAGGAGAGGACCGATCTATGCCAGGAAGCAGCCTATGTGCTCGGGTTGGTACATATGAACAAACGCGAGTATGCGCCTGCGTACAAGGCATTTGCGCTGTCTTCTCGGCTTTTGGATCGTCTCCAAAGGTCATCGCGGACCGTACGCTTAAAGTGGTATCGAATCGGAACAACGTCATCCCTCTACAACAATTTGCTTTTTACGGCTGTTCGTTACAAACGCACTCGTAAGCCAGAGATGAAGTTGAGCGAATTTGCGGCAGAGAATATCGCTCTTCGACGTCTCTTTACATTCTCCGAGTGCAGTCGCGCGGTGTTTTTGCAAGAAGAGATGGTAAATAGAGCCATCCTGCCTCGAGGAGGGAACGCAGAGGCGATGAGTGCATTCTTAGCGTCACGGAGGGCGTGGCACCAGGCAGAGATTGACTTGCAGACGAGAGACACAACGCTCGCCGATGAACGGGCGGTCACTGGTCTTAGGAAGAAACGGGATGATTTAGAAGACGAACACTTTAAGGCGTTGGCTGAAATCAGAGTGAAATACAACGACCCGCAGTATGACCCCGATATGCCGGTCGCGCCCGCACACTTTTATGAGATTCAAAAAGTTGTAAACAGTTTAGCAAAAGTGAAAACGACTGTGCTCGTTCAGTACCATATGAGCAATAGTCGAATATATATGGTCATGCTTACGCCGAGAGTTCCTCGCTTTCGAAACAGAATTTATTGGAAAGAGCTTGCTCTCGATTTCGAAGTAGTGACGGAAATGATTGGCGGCGGCACGAATGCCGTGACGCAAGACGGGAATGTGAGGAACTGGTGGCAGTGGGGCAAGAGTAGGCTGCCGCAGACGCTTGAGCGGCTTGGTGCTTTGGCGGAATACCCGGCTAGGATTGTCGCACAATGGGAGCAGTCCACGGGCGCAAGAGTGGAACGGCTTATTCTCGTGCCACACAAGTTATTACACTCGATTCCGCTCCATGCAATTCGACTCCCCTCAGGCGAGATTTGGGGTGACACCATTGCAATACGTTATGTTCCTTCGGCATCGGTTCTTTGCCGTTTGGTCCACGACGCGCGGGGTGAGGCGGCTGTTGAAAGGAAATCGGGAACACCGAAGGCTGTTGCGATTGCAGGTTTGTCCAACAACCACTCATTTGAAAGGGAGGCAGAAAGCGTTTCGCAAATACTTGGCGGCTCTATACTACGTGGCACCGAAAGGAGCATCACTGAGATTATTGAAGACATTATGGATGCGGACTACATTCATTTCTCCTGCCATGGAAGCTACGACCATTCCTCTCCGATGTTGAGCGGTCTCGATTTCGTTCGGAATGACGATCCAAACAAAAATCAAGAGGCGCTTGAGGAAGAACTAACGCGCCCGGCCCGCCTCACACTCGGGGAGATATTCGAACGTACCCACCTAAACCGTGCGCCTATTGTCGTACTGAGCGCGTGTGAATCAGGGATCAGCAAGATCGAACAGTCCCGTGATGAGTATATCGGTCTGCCGGCTGGGTTCTTGTACGCGGGAGCAAAAACAGTTGTTAGCTCTTTGTGGCCTGTGGACGACCCGGCAACGTATTTACTAATGACCAGACTGGTGCGACAGTTTGCGCAAAGCACGGACATTTCGGAAGCACTTAAGATCGCTCAGCAATGGCTTCGTGCCCTCTCTAAGGATGATGCAATGAACGAAGTCGCGACTATGTTACGGGACAACGCGAGATTGCCGGAAAAGAGAAGCGTGCCAGATAGCCACGAAATGGACAATGTTCTCAAAAACTTCCCTGTCTTCCGGATCGCAGGCGTGCTCCCGTTTGCGGAACCTTACTGGTGGGCAGGGTTTACGATCAATGGCCTGGGCTGAAGGACGCTATCGCCCGTCTCGATCACCCAGTGCGAGAGAAAGGGATTCCCAAACATCATCGCTGAGAGCGATTGCCAGTACGATTTTTTCCTTTGAGTGCCAGTTGTATTCAAGGGAGAAGTGCGCGTTGCCGTACAAATCGGTCGTTGTTGATCCGAGAACCGCGCCGCTCTCGCGATATACCGTGATTGTCGCCGGGATTTTATCGGCCCATTTGTAACCTGCAACGTCAAAGGCGAGTTCGTTTTCATGAAGTCTGAGATCGAAGCCGTAAACATTGTTCCCAACGGGAACCTCGAACATGAAGCCGGTGCGATCCTGTGAAGATTCACCGCGTAGCGCCAGTGCCGGAATTGGACCAGTTACGCGGATGGTGCCTATGAGTGTGCCTGGGTCAAACTGCCTTCCAATGTCAATCAAAACCTGACACGCTCTCTCATAGCATTGTGTCCACCACGAAAGTTGCGGCGCAGTCCCAGGCTGTTCGGGCACGTCGGTGGCTGCCTTCTCCTTGTTTCTAATCCCGCGTAGCATCAAGAACTTCTTTGAGCATTCACGGCAGTGTACGACGTGCGCGCGAACGTGACGCGCCTCGTCTTCGTCGGCGAGTTCTGCTTCGACACTTGAGAGAAGGTCAGTTAACGGGCAGGGCTCTTTGGATTCCTCCGAGTCAAAGATGTTGCCGCCGAGATTGCGGCCAAATTCACGCATGAATTCCACGATGCCCCTACAGGATTCACACTCCTCAAGGTGGCGTTCAACGATAGCCACCTCTGAAGGCGAAAGATCATTCCACACGTACCGATGAATGTCCTCTAACAGTTCCTGACATTTCTGAGATTGAGACGGGCTCATGATGCACTCCCTTTGCAGTGCGCGGGCTTCCGATCAATGGCGCGCGTATACATCTCACGGTAGGCAGTCATGTTGTTGTGCAAAATGTCATGAATCGTGCTCTTCGGCTTCCCTAGAACGCCGGCAATTTTCCTTACTGTCATTTCTTCGCTGTAGATGAGGGCAACAATCACGCCGCATTCGGCGCCCTTGTTCGACGCCGCCGAGTGCTCGGTGTACACGCTTCTCAGGATGCCTAATCGTTCACTCTGGATGGCAACCGTCTCTGGATCAGGCCAGTGACAAGAGTGGTAACGCGCCAACGCAATTTCAACATCGCCGAGTTCGCGAGCGCTCTTTGGTTCTTCAGCGGCGCGCGCAATCATATCGTCTAGCGACTCCTCTCGAACGTTCTCCGTTGTTCTTCGAATTCGAGAAAACATCTCATCAATGACCGTCGACCTCGCAATCGCTCGAAGCCACGGATGCAATGCGCTTGCGCTCTTCAATTGAGGGAGTGCTCGGGACAGCTTGTACAGCGCTAATGCATAAACGTCTTTGGCAAATGTTTCCTTGCTGGCAGATCCTGGGCAGATACCTTCACTACAGACCAGCCTATGGACATAACGGCGCAATAAATTGGCGCAACGTTCTGCAAAAGCATCACGGTGCGTCTCCGGAGACTCCAAGAAGCGCAGAGCTAAGTCCTCATCAGGATTTGCGAACGGGACATCCTGGTCCACTGCCGCCCCCTATGTGTGCGATCAACAGCGTTGCCATCGTCATTATGGGGAATTCTATATCATAACCTCTCTATTTTCAGTAGATATGGCGCTTTCAAGGTTGAGTCTCGGCCTTTTCTTCTGAACCAAAGCCCACTTCTGGAAGATTTTCCCGGACAGCTAGGTATTTGTGCGGTCTTGTTCTCCAACAACAAATCAATCACACCTCTCAAGCCCGGCGAGACCACCGGAGACGCGATAAGCGGCTCGCCTGGGGATCTGAGATGTGCACAAAAAGGAGAAGAACATGAGCGTGGTTCTGAGTGAAGATCAGATGGCCCGCTTCGCTTCTGCGTTGGCGGAACAGGAAGCGGAGACCACCCAGCCCAAAGTATGCCTTGTCGGTGACGGCCCGAACCTAGCCAGAAGGGTTGAAGCCGTATACGGAAAAGGTGCGCGGCCCGACTTGGCAGCAGTGCTCAATATCGCCAGAACGTACGGCTCAATTCACGAGGCAACTATGGTCGCCAACCCGGGCTTACCCGTCTACGTCGCGCAGCGTATTGAGCGCCTCGGCTACACCGTTGATCGCGGACTCGGGCCCGACTGCGATGACCGCGTGGTCAGCAAGTGTGTCGTTGCCGGTCTCGTCGCTGACACGCTCATCTGCATGGGCGGCGACCATTCAATGATCGATGTGATCCGTCTGGTAAAGAATCAGCGGCGGCCCGTGAAGGTGGTCGTGATTGGCGTCAGGGAGGGAACGGCATGGTGCCTGAAGAAATCAGCGGACGAGTTTATCAACCTGCCCGTGATCTCGAAGGCGGCTGCGGCATGATGTGACGGCAACCCTGGGCTCGTACGTCCTCCAGCCCAACTTCAAAGAGGAGCTGTGTTGCTATGGAAGAGATACTGATTGTCGATCCGGACCCTGTCCATGCGACAGCCCTGAAGGAAGCCCTGGAAACAGCGGATTATATTGTCTCGGTTCATCGCGATCAAAGGACCGCGATGCAGGCGGTAGTCTCTCAAGGCATCAGGGCGGTGGTTTTCGTCTCATCGTCGCCTTCCTGGTGGCGGAACGATCTGAAGGCGTTCTGCGAATCGGTGGCAAACGCCAAGTACGAGATGGATGTCGTCTGCCTGCTGCGCTGGCCGTCGATTGAACCTACCGATCGCCTTTTCGGGGATGAGCTGAATGTGAGGGTGCTCCATGAGTAATAGCGGCATTCGGGAGGTCGTAGCGGAGATCGAATACCTGCGCGCCAAGCGGGCACAGGTTGCGTCCGCTAGCCCGCATCTCGTTGTCGTGCATGGAGCGCATCAACCGCTGACGAATTGCCTCCCTGGTGAGACCGTGGAACAGGTCGGTCTCGCCGTTCATTCCAGGGTGACCCCCTTAAGTCTTTCTCCAACCGGCCTCGTGTTCGCAGATCTTCTTGCGCGGAAAAGGCCGATGCTCCTCACCGCCGCACAGATCGAACGCCTCCTCTCTTCAGACCCATTTTATGTCCGATTGGGCGCAAGTGCTTCACGTGCACCGAGGCCGGCGGTCAGGCTCGCTCGCAAATCAGTCAAAGTGTACATCCAGCGGCTGCGTTGGCAATTAGGCAAGGCGCTCAAGGCTATGGGGCTTTCCACGTTGCCCGAGGAAATCCTCGTCTCGGAGAACACTGAACTCTCAAATGTGATGACCTACCGATTTGCTATTTCTTGTGAATTTGTTCATCTCAACGGCGATGCCACGAGGAAGTAGCCATGCCAATCGTTGCCTTCGAGATAGACGGCATGCTGCACCAGCGAGGACGCTCGATGCCAAAGCCAACGTTGCCAGAACGAGGGCGGATTGGAAGCGGCGTGGCCCTCGCTACGACCGCGAACAAGGCGCAGTGGACAGACAACCCACACCATTGGCAAACCCTTATTCTCCTCTTGCCACTGTTTCACAATCCGGACTCAAAAGGCTATCGAAAGCCGATTTCCGGGGTATTGATCCAGAGGACCATCGACGAAATGCGGCGGATGTTCAGCGGGTATACCCTCGCGCGGGTAATGGGGTGGTACTGGGACGAGGCTAAGAACACGGGCCTGCCGGACGAACTTATGCGCTTGGAGGTGGACGGAGTTTTCAGCGGCAACGACCTTTACGTGCTGCACACATGGAAGGAAAGGCTGCGGCGGCGTTTCAGGCAGAACTTTATCTACATGAGGCTTGTTGCATCCGGTACGGCGATCTAACCATTTGCAAGACAGCAAATCACTGCGAAAGGGGAAACATTACATCCGGCAATTGTCCAGCGGTTTATCTCTCTCATTGAGGAGAATCACCAATTGCCGTTTCTCGTCGCCTAAATCCCTTTGTTCGGCCCAGCGCACCAGTTAGAAATATTACCTATTTCTTTCAGGATCGCAAACGGTTGGACTATCTGGAGACAACTTTCAGTACAGGAAAGTGATTTTTCCATAAGATAGCACTGGTTCTGGTGACAGTAACAAATCCGCATGAACGAGATCCGAAAGACAGAAGAAGTTCCGGATCCAGCTGAAGGTTCAGGTCAACACGGCCGAAAAGCGGACCGCCTGCACGGCTCATATCATATCTTGTTTGGGGTGCGATTGTTATTTCGAAGTTTCCGTCGAAAGGACACGTTTCAGTCCCATTCTTCGTAGAAATCCGGGTCCTTCATCAGAAGATCTAGATCGTTCCGTACCGACGCACCGTCAGCGTTGTTTCGTTGTGCTAAGTCGGCTTGCATTGCGCGGATGTAACCCTCTCCGTCAGATTTGCGTAGCAGCCTTTTGAATACCTTCCGTAGAATGCCCGCTCTACCAGCTGCAATAGCAAGGTCTCCAGGAGCCCAAACCCAATGAGATCGAAGGAACGAATCGATGAGGCTAATTCGCAGGTCTTTCCCCTTATCCCAGTCGTAGTTTACAAAGAGACTGGCCAGGAAGGACGGCCTGCGACCATTGTCTTTGATCGCTTCCAAATACACATCGGGGAATGTTTCTGCGACAAGCACACCTAGTGGAAGATGCACATTATCCAAACAAAAACGAAGCATTTTCGCCGATAGAACCTGCCTCAGCTCGTAACCCGGCAGCGAGCCTGCTCTGCGGACGATTTGAATCAACGAATATTGAGCGTCGGCAGGATTGTGTTGTCTGATCCGGGGCAATAGGTTTTCGCATAGATCAGGGAGGATCGCAGGTCTTCTCGCGTAAAGGGCATTCGAAGCCTCCGCAATCCATTTCAAAGCTCTCTCTACCGATGCCGCCCCATTGCTGCAGCTTCGCGAGATAACGGCACCCAATTGAGCAGCTGGAACGTTTTCGAGCCACTGCATCGAAATCGGGCCGGAGATGAAATCGCGCATTGTGGAGGAGTCTCTGCCTTCAGCAATGTAAACAGCGATGGCACTTTTTGCGGCAGCATCGGAGAGCGTCCGAAAAATGGACCTTCCCTTGAAGCCCGAAATCGACGAGAGAAGCTCATCCGAACTGGCAAGGAAGAGTTCCGACGCCTCATTCAGCACTTTGATTAAGGCGCAGTCGATATCGTCCAGACTTTCGCCTCTGTTCAATAACAAAATGCTCAGCAGCCTTGCATCGCGCGACATGAGTTCACGAAGCCAGTACGGGTCATCGGAGTCGTGAGAGCACAACATTGCGGCCAATACATCGGCCTGGCGAGACCCCTTTATCTCGGAGCCGTGAAGTATCTCGTCAAATCCCTGTTTGCTGCGGCCGTATGCGGAGGCAACGATAGCCGCCGTCCCAGCCGACCACAGCGGGGTCTTCGAGCCCCACGTTCTGACCGCTTGAGGATGGATGAGCGAAATTCGATCCGCGACGACAATTTGTATATCTCGATCAGAGAAGCCATTGCTGCTCTTGGATAGGGCATCCAGTGTAGCAGCAGCCTCAACATCGGTCACATCGCGTAGGATCGCGGGAAAAAGATAGGAATCGTAAACCATCAGCGACGGGATAAGAGAGCGCCGGATCTGCTGTAAGGTCTCCAAATCGATATCTGTCGAAAGCCAACTTGCCAGTACGCACGAAGCGTTTTCTCCGCCGATCTCCAGGTATTTTGAAGCAAATCCCGGGTGAATCCGTAGCAACTCGATAGCGATCTTCGGGTGGGACTGAAGAGCAGCCAATCGGGACGGCGATGAATTTGCGGCGCTCGCTAACCCCTCCAGGACACCATTGATGAGTGCGTTCCTTGCATCGATGTGCGTGTCGGGAAACCAAGAAGGGCTTACCCGGATGGCTGTTTCCGGCTCGCATGATGCTATCTTAAAGGCGGCGTCGCCGAGAGTTGAATAGGATTCGTCCGCGACACTCCGGAAAGATTCTCGATGCAAACGGTCCTCAATGAGTTTGAGAGACGTCAGTGCATCTTCAGCTGAGGTCGCTGTAATCGTCGCATTTATGGCATCTCTCACGATCAATTTCTTAAGGGGCACAGCCGCTGCTGCGTCGTATGCGAGTGACTCGACAACATCGATCGCTCCCACGCCTGCCGTCGGCGATTGTGCGGCGCGTAGGCGCAGTTCATGAACGAGTGATAACTTCCGGACCGCAGTCGGATCCTCGCTTAATTCTGACCATATCGGCAGTTCGCTTTCGTTGGTTGGAAGCCCAGGATCAGCAGAGAAAAGAGCCTTCGCCCAGTATTCTGACCACGGTTCGCTCTCACTTCCTGTCGATTTTCGATCGGCGGTTGGTTCGATCAGCAGATCAGCGGAAAGCTTCGTGAAACGAGCGTAAACAACGGAAGGCGCGAAAAGCAGATCAAACGGACGATCGTGTAGGACTCTTTGCTGAAGACTGAATGTGCACGATGAGAAAGCGGTGCGCAGCCTCGGCCAGAGATGTTCGAGCAGCCTCCACAGGTATTCTTCGGCGTCGCTGACATTGAACCAGACTATAGGTTTAAGTCCCTGCCCGAAATATCGCGAAACGAATGCGCGCGCGCGGGGAACGTCGACCTTTAGCGCTTGAGTTTCGACTCTTGCCGGACGCACCTGCAGATTGATTGGTTCGGAAAAATCATGGTCTGAAGCGTCATGTGGATTGCGGAACAGGCCGTTCAAGGTTCGCACATCATGGAGCGTCGCCCACGTATCTGTGGGAACTAACAGTGTGTGCGTCAGAACACATCCTGCGCGGGGGGCTTGCAGATCAGGCCAGGTTCGGGCGACTGCAAAATACTGGCGACTTGGAAGCGGATACACAGTCAAATATGGGTCTATCTGCAGCCCGGATGACAGACTCCCGGATAGATCACTCAACCGCGTAATCAACTCTGAATCCCTGCCAGCCAACTTGATGCTGGCTGCGATTTGGCCGTGCCCGCTGCGGTAGCCATGAAGAAGCTGTTGCACAATCAAAGTCACGACTTTGCTGCGCTCCCCGTCTCAGCTGATGTAGGAAGCCCCAAAGCCCAGGCGACCGGCAATGTTACGTCGTGCGTTGTTTCGATGGAACCTGAAAGCGCGTGTGTCACCTCTCCCGCCTTGCGGGGGTCACGCCGGATATATTCGTCTTTGAAATCGGGGTCCGCGCCGAAATCACCCTCAGTTACCGAAATTCCGAAGAATTGAAAATCGAATTCGTCGTCATTCGCAGAAACGAACTGTGACAAGAGTGGAAGATTGTCCTCGATCCATTTCGCTGGTCCCTTGCTTTTTTGGTCTTCGGGCGCACGATCCCAAGCTGACACCACGATCCCGATTCGCGGCCTATACGCGCCACCAACCTTTCGCGTGAAAGCCTTGCGTAAAAACTGAAGCCAATCAACCAGAACTACCTGCGTCGGAGGCTTATCTTTACCGTCCTCGTCCTTCTCCGGTGCTGCAGCAGGCACCGCACCGCCGAAGTGACTCACAGCCGTCATCCAGTCAAGAGGAGCGATAAGCTCTTTGGAATCCACTCTGATGAAAAGAAGGCAACCGCAGCCTTCCTTGATTTTGTTCTCCCAGTCTTCTGACCACTGGCGGTTCCGATATATCGAAACGATCTGCTCTCCTGGTAAATCTGGAACGATCAAAATTCCTTTGAAATCGCTTCCCTCTGCGGTGCTTTTCAGGGGGATTTCGGTCTGGTCATGCACTTCCCGCGATGTACGTGGAGCGAACTCGCCTTTGAGAAGATGGTTTCCGCCACCATTGAGATAGTCGAGATCGGCAGGCAGGCCGTCGCGAGCCATCAGCCCCGTACCTGCCTCGAGCATAAGCCACAGCCGAAACACGAAGTTGCTCTTGCCGGCGTCTTGCACGCCAATAAGAAGAACCGATCTAAAATGTGGTGGAATATTCATGCTCGCGATCTGAACCTCATGAAGGAGCGCCCGGTAGACGATGCATGCGGTGGTGAATCGTTTATGTCAATCGAGGCGCTCTTGATTAGAGTTTCAATTGCTTCAAAAACTCCCGTTCCGCTTTTGACGTCCTCTGGCTTTCTCGAAAAAGCAGCGGCGGAGAGGGCTGCTGCTCTATAGCCCAGGCTCTCAAGATAACTCTTCAGCTCGATCGCCCCTTCCGGCATTTGCATTGCAATTTCATCCGATTTGCTTACCAAAAGTACAAACGGCACATCGCGACTAATGCCAACATCGGTTGAGAGTCGTTCAATGAACTGGCGGATGCGCTGTACTTCCAAAAATCGTTGATCGGAGACGAGCAATTTGCCATCGACGACGATGATGATGCCATCAGCACGACGCAAGAAATCAAACGAGGAGGCATTGGCCGCGCGCAGAACGAGATGATCCGTCCACTCGCCAGGTAGATCAGTCAACAGCAGGTCAAACCTGCGGCGATCGGCGTCTTTCTCACGGATTGCGAGATGCAATAGACTTGGCTGTCGCGGATGCGCCAGTATAGTGTGATCGACAAGTTGAGAAGGCAGAGCCCCCCTTTCCCATTCCCGCAACCCCCTCGCTCGGTCTTCAAAGGCCTGAAGCGTAAGGCTTCCCGCGAACTGATAACCCGCAGGCAACGACCCTCCGGAAGCCATGAGATACAACGACGAAAGCAGGCAGGTTTTGCCCGCGTCTGTCGATCCGAGAACGCCGATAAGATGCGTGTAGCGGGCTCGCATGATTTCAACGGCATCATCAGAGCCGAGTTCAACCCCTTGATGAAATGTCCTGCCCACAGCCACGAGAGGGCGAACTTCATCTTCCGGCTTGTTTTCGATCGCTTCCGGCTCTTCCTGCTCTTCGGCAAGTTCGACAACATCGCCTCCGGAGCGAAAATGGGGACAGTTCAGCGGATCTGGATGAGATATCAGGCATCTCCCAGTGGCGGCCACTGTGCAATCCGGTTTTTGGCAGGCTCCTGTCGTCACGATCGGCCTAGCTCTCCTTATCGTCTATTTGGAACCGCAACAGGATCGCCTCGCGGAACACCTGAGCGCCCCATTCCGCCGGGGAAACGGAAACATCCGAAGTAAGGCCTGTGAAGGCGGCAAAATCCTTGCCTAAATTACCAACATCTCGAAGCCGCCTGCACGCCCAGGACACTGGCAGCAAAGACGGGCAATGAGAAATGGCATCATTTGCTTCTGCACTTGCAGGAAGGAATGAGTCTCGGGCGGAAGCTGTCCATTTTCCGGCGATATCCTGCAATGAAAGCGGAGCCAACGTGGCGGCTTTACGGCCTGATTCCACGATTTTTTGAATCATCGTTGTTGCTGCTTGCGACGGCGGTATCAGAGACCGCTGGGCCAACTCGCGCCCTGCGGCAAGCGCGGCCGCGGCTGGCTGCAATTTTGCAAACGGCTTCTGTTCTGTATCGGAGAATTCGCCAAACATCCACCAAAGAGTCTCAAGCTCCTCCCGATCGATGACTGCCTGCGCCTTGGCCTCTTGGAGTGCGGCTTTCAATACTGGCAATATCTCGGCTAACGCCGTTTCAACTGTGTCGCCATCCTCTGACAATTCAAGCTCATCGAATTCCTCCAGTGAGGGGGTCGCACGTTGTCGACGTAGGTTGGCCCGTGAAACCAAGCCTTTCCGTGCGGAGGAACGCAACTCATCTTGCATCCAGTGGATATGCTTCTCGGTTGAGTCCGGGATCAGTCCCGCCGCTGATACGGCCAGTGCGGCCGCCAGCGCCAGCGAAGTAGAAGACTGATCGTGCAATGTCTTCAGTAGCTCTCCAACAGCGATTCCGGCGACCGCTCTCAGTTCGAGAGCGTTTTCTTTGAGGTCGACCGGGAATGCTGTGTCCTCATCCTTGATCGCTTTCAGAACGGCTTTGACCGGCGCCGAGTCCTGGTTGAAAACTGCGCTGTCGAAACCGGAGACGACGCCCTGGATTAGCGGCATAAGCTCTGCTCGCCCCGCATCCGTTGCGAGCCAGTTGATGAGACCCGAAGCGGACTTGACGCGCGACTTGACCTTCTCGCTGCTCGGTTGCGGATCTGCTATTCGAAGAAATTCAAAACCTTTGTCTAACATGAAAGCCACCTAACTGTTCTTTGATACAAACGGATTGGGACCACGTTTCGGCTCGGGAATGAGAGGCATTACGGCTTCCCATAATTCAAATAGCTTGGTGCTATCTTTCGCGGCGGTTTCCAATGCTATACGTTCCATCGTTTGAGGCAATGGTTCATCTGCCGTCTTGGGAAGAGCATCGACCTGCACAAGTACCTGTAGTCGTTGCCGCCAGTCCAAATATCGCCAGAAAAGATATCGAAGTCGGTCGAATCCGCTGTCGTTGCTCATGTTTGCCCCGCTGTTTACTTGGGCCACCGAAGCGGCCGGGGTCGACGCATTTTCTTCAGCTGCGGCGCCTGTTGAAGTTGATCGCTCCTCCTCAGCGATGATACGCAGATGAGGACACGCGATCTCGATTTTGACGGAGTCGCCCGCGTCGCCTAGACGCGCTCTATCAGCATCGAACTGGACTTTCTGTTGCACCCATATGCGCGGGAAAACTTCGACGACAAGATGCTGCTTCTGATCCTTCTCCGCACAGGAAAATTCCAGCCAGTTGTATTGGTAGCTGTATCCCTTGTCAGGCGGGTTTGTTGCGCCGGCATAGATGACAAGCCACTCCTTGCCGGAGAGGGCGTCCGACGTTTTCTGAATATTCAACAAATGCTCATGGCCGACCATGATGATGCGAGCATTGTTGTGGAGATGCTCCTGAGCTGCGTGCTTGTCAATAAACCAGTTCAGAGGATGATGGACCAGAACGACATTGACGACATTATCTTCTTCGGCAATCGTATATTGCCCATTGCCCAAGATGATGTTGCCTTCCCTATCGGTCAGGTCGCTGACCTGAACACTGGTCAGGCCAATCAATTTCAGACGAACTCCGCCGGGCAGGTCGAAATATTTGACCCAGAAGGGCCGGCTGTGAGACTCAAAATCGCATCCGTAACCTCGTGCGAATGTCCGATACTGCTGCAATTTGGGAAGAAAAGGATTCGCAGCCTCGCCGTCCTGGTAAATTCCATGAAGATCGGCCCGGACTTGGTCGGCATCGTTCGAGCGGAACTTCGCCTGAATCATTTTGGCCTGGTTCGAAATCGCAGTTAAGTCGCAATCGTGATTTCCAGGAATAGTGCTGACATGCGTGTCGCCAAGACCAACTGCACTTGTGACTCTTTCCAACCACCCAGTCGCCTGATCATATTGATCTGGTTTTCCGGAATAAGCCACGTCTCCAGTGACAATGACGCGCGATGCTGGCCCTCGCCGATCCGCCAATTTCTTGGCATCCTTGACGAGTTCGTCGCGAACGAACTCATGCGTTATCAACGTGCCATCTTTTTCTTGGCCGAAGTGGATGTCGGAGAGATGCAGAAAGCGCAGCGCCATCAGACACATGTCCTCCAGAAAACGAACAACCTCGTTTTTGTCATGGTCGACGCATAACCCCGAAGCGACGGTGAAAGTGCCTCCGTCATATTTTGCTCAGCAAAAAAGCATGCTACTATCCTACACGCGGTGACAAAATCACTCGATTTTGAAGAGAAGCACCACCCGTCTTGGCTCTAGCTTGAGCTCGCGGCGAGCGAGCCACGCCTTATTGATTACTTCCGTTTATTCTGCGAATCGACGAACTTTATTCCAGTCTCGGATTCTGACCGGGTTCGAAGATTGTTCGGAGAACGCGCCAAACTTTATGCCGGAGGGCTCACTTGTTTTTCTCGGAGGAACTTACAGCTACAAAATCGACTACAGTCGGGGCATTCAGAGGCTTCTTGGAGGCTGTAAGCTATTGAAAGTAAATGGTCGGGGAGAGAGGATTTGAACCTCCGACCCCCTGGTCCCGAACCAGGTGCTCTACCAGGCTGAGCCACTCCCCGAACATGGTTTGAAGATGCGCATCAGCAGGCGTGGCCTGGTCCGTTTTCC
>Ga0335072_10000601_pt1 | contig 66955 bp, 45 predicted proteins | sample Lox_Sample_21_FD_206725 | JGI IMG/M metagenome (GOLD analysis project Ga0335072, IMG submission 206725) | Soil microbial communities from Loxahatchee National Wildlife Refuge, Florida, United States - Lox_Sample_2.1 | ecosystem: Environmental > Terrestrial > Soil > Wetlands | place: USA...
TCGTGGGCGGCCGGGGGAGGGCACGAGGCCGTGGTCAAGCTGCTGGTCGAGACGGGCAAGGTCGACGTCGACTCGAAGGATAAGTACTACGGTCTGACGCCGCTGTCGCGGGCGGCCGGGGGAGGACACGAGGCCGTGGTCAAGCTGCTGGTCGAGACGGGCAAGGTCGACGTCGACTCGAAGGACGGCTACGGTCTGACGCCGCTGTCGTGGGCGGCCGGGGGAGGGCACGAGGCCGTGGTCAAGCTGCTGGTCGAGACGGGCAAGGTCGACGTCGATTCGAAGGATAAGCACGGTCGAACGCCGCTGTCGCGGGCGGCCAGGGGAGGGCACGGGGCCGTGGTCAAGCTGCTGCAATTAGGAGGGTAATAGTCTACTCTGTACCTCCTCCCCGCCCACCACCGAGCTGCCCGACTTCCTTATATACCATGCTGTTAGAATATACTCGAATAAAACTTTGCTTACAAACCGTTGCCTTCAAATTTCTTCCTAGCTTTGAAATCAATTCTGCTAAGAAATCAATTCTGCTTTCAAAGACCTAGTAAATCTTGCAACTATTGGCTCTAGCTGTAGATCACCACAACTGTGATCGTAAATACGTAAAGGAGGCTGAAGCTATATGCTGTTAGACAGAGCATGCCTCGATACAATGTATTGTATTGAGATAAGCGAAGTGAAAACTGGATGTATTAATGCCTGAGTCACTTCCCAAGCCCTGGCCAATGGACCAGCTAAATGTACTGTACCTTAGCGCCATGCGTTAACCCCTGCTTAGAGAAGTCGGGCTAAAGAAGCTGACAAGGTCAACACACTCTCGTCTTCTATCATCAAGGCAAAGCAGATGTCCTTTGTGGAAACCAAAGATCTTGGCAATGAGCCTCCGGCGTCACGCAATCCCCGGTCCTGAAGGTGAGACTCGCTACGCAAAGAGTGACCCTTGGGAGGGCCAGTTATTCGAATACCATTAGGACTCTAAGCCTATCGGATGACCACCGTAGTAGATACCCACTGGCACATCAGTACTTTGTGTATGAGCCAGAGCTTCTCACCCGACGCCAGAAACTACGACACTATGGGGGCCAAATCCCAACTAATGAAGCAGTGCGAGAGTGCAGACAAAAATCCAGGGTGACTGAAGGTTAATGGAGATGTTGTGTTGTCCGAATAGCCACTGCTAATATGTGCAAGACATCCGACAAACTTGATTTCCAAGCGGACCTGGCTGACGAGCCCTTGAAGCACAGCTTCCCGACGGGCCTTTGCCACGAGCTCCTCGACTGCCGTCATCGACTTCGTCGTGGTGCTTACACCGTGTTTCTTGCGACAGTATCTCGTGCGATGGTTGTGCGACTCCTCAGTAGAGTCTCACGGAGTGATTTGGGAGGCAGATGGACTGTGTTCATGAGAATAGAAAAACAGATCTGTATCGCTTCACCGTTCGACTTGACACGCCAGTGCCTGTGTGCAATAAGGTTCTCAAGTTGCAAAGAGCCTTGCCGTACGTGAGATTCGCCGGTGTTTCTGCGGGTGAATGACGATCATTTCGTATGCTCCTCCCGCTCAGTATTTGCTTGTGCTCTTTGCCTCAGCATCTGCTGGTACCTCATTTTCATCTTCTATTGATTGAACGACAGCATCATCACCATCCATCGCGTCCTCGTCCGCCGGTATCTCAAGTACCTCCTCCGTGCTGTAGAGGACCCTTTGAATCGTCTGAACCCATCCATCATCCGCCTTTTCCAGCTAAAGGTCTTTCTCAACTGAGTCCTGAACATAAATCTCAATATCTCTTAGCTTGCTAAAGTTAAACTCACGCTCCCTCTCAAGGCCCCTGGATCACCCGTTTCTGAGTTTCACTCTCCTGTTCCATCGTCGCTTCCCCGGATGCTGCTGCCACTGCTACCACCGCCGCTACCCTTCTCACTCCGCGCTCCTCGCTGTCTCGCAAAAGGCGCGAGACCTGGTATTTCAGCTCAGTCACTGTCAAATCCTCCAGGTCCGCAACAAATGTACTGTCAGATTCCCCGGTCTCAACTCCGCCCTCCAGGCTGCTATGTGATGGCGCTTTGTCGACACCGTATAGATTGACTCGGCTCTAGTAGAGGCGGCATATATACTATCTGCAGATGGTCGCCCCCACAGACATCCGCGGCCATTTCTAGGGTATGGACGTCTGAGATGCTCATGACGCAGGAGTAGATGGCCTCTTCCTGCTGGGTGACACTAGAAAAGCCTTTAGTAATGATAACGTCCTGTTACTTCATTTCGTTCTCCATTCTCCACTGTTCGTAGCTCTCATTTGTTTGGTGTAACAACCTGGTTAAACATACATCATCGCAGCCTTGCGATGCCCTAGATCGGTTTGGCCAGTCAAGTTCACCATAGAACCGCTTGTATGACATGTGTAGGGCGATCGAGAAGCAGCCAGTACGGATGAGTTCCTAGGTCCCCCAAAAAGGCGGGAAAGCCGCCTAAGCCATCATTTGGCAGCCCAAGTCACAACAAATGAGTTTGATTTGCGTTAGTAAGGCATTCTATGGTACCACTGCCGCGTGATGAATATGTTGGCCAAGTTGATTATTGGCCGTCTTTTGTGATCTTATTCCTCCATTCATTTTAGCTCTCCAAATTACCATCTTACTCCTATGGCAGAGTCTGACAATCCGCCCCTCCTTCCCCTTATAACGCCCTCCATTTGGCGACCCTGCAACTCATAACGCTTATTTGAGGATCTAGAACGTTTCAGGCGTGCACGAGATGTTTGCTACAGAAGATTAGGCGATCGGAAAGGTGCAGCTAGTGAGCCCCCAAGTCCGAGCCACCTCAGAGAGCTTTGGACAGGGGGGCGGAGTGGCGTTGGGGCGGCGGGCGCACCGCAAGGCTTTCCACAGACCACATTTCAGCCTGGCCGCTATCACCAGCAATTGACTCTCCACAATGTATTCTTCTCTAGTGTATCCTCTGGCGCACCTCCAGTTCTCTCTCTCTCGAGCCTCAAGATGGCACTCGCTATCGGAAATGCTGCCCGGCTGAAGCCCGAGATCCAATTGTCGCGGGCGCTACAAGATTTCGAGGCGATCCTCGACCACGATCAAAAGGCCCAGTTCAATGAATTCAAGAAGGAGTCGCCGCCAGGCGCTAGCGCTCCTCTCGCCTTCACCACATTACTTGATCGCAGTCTGCAAAGTCGGCACAGTCGGCGCTGCATCGGGCCCAGAGTAATCAATCTGCTCCAGAGCACGTAACAGTTCTCCACAGTGATAGACGTGCTTGTTGGAGGCTCACAGAATTTCCTTGCAAGCTCGGTGTGGGGGATACTTAAACTCTCGTTGCAAGTAAGCTGCAATTTCTAAAAATAGGGCCAAGGCAACGTACTCATCACTTGCTAGATCGGTTCCAATTACTCCCAGTACTTTGACAAGCTATCGACTCTTTTAATGGACATAGGGCGAACTTGTCCGCAATATCAAGAGTTTGGAACACTGTTTGCCGAGTCAAAAGCCTTGCAACGTGCTCTATGCGAGTATTTCGCCGCCGTCATCGACCTATGCAAGCATATTGTTCTCTTCTCACGCAAGCGGTTGATTGCTCAGTTGCCAAGGTTAGTCCTTTCATTCGACGTCGCATTCTCAGACATCCAGGCAAATCTTCGCCGATTGTCCAGTGCTATTCGCGATGAAGTCACCTTGGCTGCGAGCAAGCGTCAGAAGGAAGAGTCTAGGTTGAACACCGAGGAACGAAAAGAAAACGCTCGCTTTCGAGCTCTGGCAGTGAGGTTCAGAGATCAGAGCCTCGCAGAAGCCCGGGGGACAAACAGACACTACCTTCGACATGTAAGGTCAGATTTATTAGGCAGACTATCCGACTACAATCATGTGACGACCTGGAAACAATCTCGTAGCAAAGGCACTGTCAAATGGATTCTAGAGGAAGATGCATACAAGCAATGGAAAACCGTGTCCTCTTCTGGGATATTGCGGCTAGTTGGCAATTTGCGCTCGGGTAAAACCGTCCTGATGGCCAATGTTGTAGCCGATCTGGTACTTCAGAGTCACGTCACCGTCAGCTACTTCTTCTGCAGGTTTGACGATGCTGCATCCCTAAAAGCGAGGACGGTCATCGGCAGCCTGGCACGACAGCTGCTCTTAGACGTGGCATTCCAAGTGCCGGAGTCCATTTCCACCGTGACGGATGTTGATGATGTAGTTGGGTTCATACTGAATGTCCTCTTGTGCGAAAGCGGGCGAAACAACATCATTTGTCTCGATGGCCTTGACGAATGTGAGGAAAGTGAAAGATATCAGATTCTCTCTGCTTTCAAGCGTTTGTCTAGCGAGCCAAAACTGAACCTGAAGATCTTTTATAGCACAAGAGCTGACACTCAGCCGATTGCTGGGCAAGTACTGACCCCTTACCAAACGATTATTATGTCTAGCGCAGACAAAAACATTGAGATCTCCGAGTACATTCAAGCCAGCCTCGAACAACGACTTGAAAGCAAGCAATTGGCGCTGGACGACCCTAGTCTGATTCTACGCATCCGAGAAGAATTGGAAGAAAAGGCCAATGGCATGTATCTATGGGTCTACTTCCAGCTGGAGTCATTATGTGAACAGACAACAGACCACGACATTATTCAGACGTTAGACGATCTTCCCAGGGACATGCACGGGACTTATACAAGAATCCTTTCACGCATCAAAAACCAGCCATCTTTAGCTCGAAAGATATTTGAGACTATTGCCGTAGCTGAGCGGCCTTTGACAACCGAAGAATTGCGTGAGGCTCTCGCGGTTGAGCCAGGGGAGCTTACTCTCAAAGCAGGCAGCCTGGTCAATGATATCTTGAGGACTATAGCCCAATGCGGCGGCAGTCTTTTAGTCGTTGACGAAGAAGACTCTACCGTGCAATTTGTGCATGAATCAGTGCGCCAATTTTTCACAGGCGGCATTAAGGAAGAGCCCGATATCGCACATTAGTATTTCGACACCAAACAAGCCACCCTTGCTTTGGGTATATGCTGCGTCACATACCTCAATCTAGGCGTTTTCAACACACAATTATCTAAAGCCAGGAATCCGGCGCTTTGGAAGGGTATCTCTCCCTCAAAGATCATAAAAAGCAGCCTTTCAGAGGATAGTATGGGCATGAAGCTGGCCTTGGCTCTTCTTAGGGGCGGAAAGGGCAACAATTGTGACATTGGCAAATATTTAGAGCGAGTCGCTGCGCTTGCGAATCCATCGACGGAGCTGACTTATGCTTTCCTACCATACGCCAAGGTCTATGTCTTTACACATACCAGAGAGCTTCTCGATTGTGATGCTGACCTAGACTCTCTGTTTTACAAGACTTTCAATGGCTGTCTACCGTTCGTACCCAAACCATGGGCCGACACAGACGGTGAAACGTTGAGTGGTAATGCTACTTCTTGGGCAGTTAACCACGATCATCTCGGGCTTATCTATCGAATCCTTCGGTTGAACACATCCGGACAAGACCCTGATAGCTTTAGCCGTGCAGGGAAGTTTAAGAACGTACGTGAAAGAGTGCTTAGCGACCTTCTCAGGTTGGGGTTCGCAAGTCAGAGGATAGTGGTGCTCCAGTTCGTTCTTCAAAAAGTACACATGGAACTTGACGGCATGATGGCTATATTGTCCCCGATCATCGTTTGTGGCAATGCTTTGCTGGAGGAGTGGAAGCGACATATCAATCTGACGGACATCAACATACCGCTCGATTCTCTCCAACCGGAGCTACTGGAACGCTACAAGATTAAGTTGAAGCCTAGGATGATGAGGTGCTGGGATCACGCCCTTCACATCACAGAATTCAGTAGAGTTTGGGACCCTTTCGCACTTGCGGCTGCGTCCAACAACATGGCGGCAATCGACCTCATAAAAACGTCCGGAGAAGGAATGTCTGGAGACCTCGATGCCATGGGAAAGGCTCGGGTCGTGCGGCTTCTGCTTCGCGGTTTACGCGAAGCCGCTTGCCGCGGTAATGTTGCTATGTTCCAGCATCTCCTCTCTTCATTTCCTCTTCGTCTATACCGACAGGAAGAGTCTGAACTCTTAGATGTTGAATATGACGAATACGGCTGGACTCCTCTGCATTATGCTGCAACCTTATCAGATCCGAAAGTCTACCAGACTTTACGTGATGAATACTACGACAAGAAAGCGCCTGTCGATATCGAACCTCAACTAGAGCAGATCCTTTCTCTGGCAAAGAGCCAGGAGATACCTTTTTTCGAGCCCGATGCGACCGAGAAAGAAGCCATGACTGTCTTACAGAGAGAGGAATATGAAGTGACGTGGCGAGACTCTGAGGCAAAGACTCGTCGGGCGGCAGCAGATCGATCCCTTTGGAGGCTATTCGCGCGTCGTGGAGCAAGGAAGGCGAATATCGTTGAGGATGTACGAAAGCCGAAGCTCTTTGGGAACCTTCAGCAACTTCAGCTCAGCGAGCTGCCAGCGGATTCGGTCCATGTCCCCTTTCCCTCCCCGCCACACAGGCAATACGTGTCTCCTCTCTCTGCCGGTCCACAGCGTCATGATAATAGACAGCACGCTGTGGCACACGAGTCCTGTCTTAGCCTGTCCACAGACCAGAATTCGCCAGAAGTAAGCGCAACATTGTTTCCCACAAAAGGGCTGCATTTATCACCTTTGAGCACGACCTCAACAGCTCTCCAGTCCGAACACTCCTCTTTGGAGAACACACCGTACGCTGCAGAGTTAAATGCAGAGGCCACATCAGTAACGGCTGTGCTGATGAACACCCCCATAGAAAGTGAAGTCAAGGCAATCAATGGAATAGAGGATGTCGTCACTCATCCGTTGCGCAGAGTGCCCTTTCACGACAAGGATGGCCCCAACATCGTTACCTTGTCGAAGCGGCATTCTGTACCGCTCCAGTTCGGCATGCATGCCTCCAGACTGGACAACGAACATGAGCTCCAAGCACAGGCTCTGCGCGCCCAAACCAGTGCGCTCGAAGCACAAGCGGCTCTCATCCGCGCTTCACGGTCTACAGCGAACGGGAAGTACTGGTGGGAGAACCCTGTCCTTGTGTTCTCAATGTTCGTGCTGTGGCCGTCGATTCTGGTTTGCTGCTTGATTTACCTGACGCAGAGACCCGAGCTGAGCTGCCGAGGAAACGGGCAGTGTATTTGCGATGATCCTGTGCATCCTTGAGGCGTTCTGGCATTTTGCATTTTGGCAGCTATGATCATGATACCCCTAGTCGGCTGTACTGTATGTAATTCACTTGTGAATATAGCTCCTTCCATCTCTTTCCATCGTTCTTCCACTCTTTGCATCAGTTTTTTTCTCTCTTAGGCAATTGTCTTCTCCCCCGAGTCATCCATAACTTTATAACCTGTAATTTGTTCACCCTCCCCTCCCGGGTGTGAATCTGACATGTTTGGCTTCGACACGAAACTTTTCAGGTAAAGAGGCTAGAAAGAAGGAGAAATCTTGTGCACCGGCACATTCAAATATCGTTCTACGATAAACGATACGAGCAGCTTCGCGTGACACGGCTCGCGACACACAAAGAAGTTCGATTGAGGACCGGGATGGAGCGCTAATTGGCGCCAAGGTTCAGCATTTAGGAAAATGGGGTTCAGCATCTAAGTGTCCCCCTGGGGCGATGGATATTCCCAGGACTGTTTCAGCGTTCCTGGGAGCATCTGACCGTCGTGGAACTCGGAGAGAGCATCATAAGTTAACGTCTTGCGTGCCTCAAAGATGGAGCGCACGGGAGCTATGGCTTTTGGCCCAAGTCACGAGCTCCACAGCCGAGGGAAAATGATACGACAGGACGTGTGTGGCTTTTAAAGGCGTCTCACAACTAGTGATGTACCTACATGTGGGCCGCCGGCGAACTACCGCAGTCGACATCACCTTCCTACGGTCATCCACCAGCCGCTCCTAGAATGGGAGCTGCACATGCGAAAAGTTATCCAACCCTCCTATTGTTATAATAGCCAAGCAGTTGCCGATCATGGCCTCCACTGCTTGGGAACAGTCCAGCACATCGGAAAGGCAGAAAGGGCTAGGGCGTTCGAAAGCTCCGCTCGAAGTGGCCGACCAAACCATAGCGGCTTCTGCTGACGATGAAATCCACGCATACTGTCCTGTTCAAGCCATCTGGCCATACGCGTCTAGCTTTTCCGCTGCTGCATCAATCTCACAGTCGAACCCGCTGTTCAGCACAAATGCTGGATATCAGTATGCGGTCCAGAGCGAGCAGGACTGGTGGACCGTGTGGAAAGAGCCCATCAGGAACGGCGTTTTGGCCAAAAGGCAAGGATGGGTAACAGTTGAAGACTGGAAAGATGTGACCCTTGACCAAGTTCAATGGGCGGAGCCGAAGAAGAGCTGGGGTACTTCTGCTGACGACTGGCATACCTATATGAAGGGGATCAAAATGAGAGGCGCTCATCGAGCTGCGCCCAGAGACATTGTGAAGGGAATAAGATTGCAAATTCAATAGGATTGTGAATGCCTTTGTAGTTCAACATTTACCGAAAACTAGGGTTTGAAGGTTCATATAATGGAAGAATTGTTACAACAATGAGGGCGTGCTAGGTCTGACTTGGCCGTATGCGAACTTAGAAGCTCTAATAGGGAGTTCAGACGGCAGCCCGGGATGCGCGCGCCATCAGGGGCTACATGGGGCTTAATTGAGATCATCATGATAGGCAACTTTAGCCAGCTTGCAGGGGACCAAGATCAGGCTCCCCCTTGAGGTAACTAACCTAGGGAATTGCTCTGGGAGTTGACTCGGTAAGTTGGTCAGGAAGCGCCCAGTCATTGCTCACCCAAGGCTCACCTCGACCTCAGGCTAAAGCGGCCTTGCTCACCTTCTAGGATGAAACCAGATTTGGCCGAACAGAAAACCCATTGATTAATCCAGGTAGTCTCAAAGCCTCGCGTGAGCTCATTAGTATCCAGCAGAGATCTTTTCTTGAAGACAATCTCGTCCGTCAAGTGAAGATATGAGGTTCGTCTCTGATTTTGCATGTTAAAGCACCCAACACGTTCAAAGCCCCAACAGCGCGCGACTCCGGCTAAGACGGCAAGAGTCTAGTTCTCCAAATCTTTCATGGCCAAACTCTTCAAGGACAAGTTTGATGCGGAGAATGGCCGTGAGGCCGAAGTCGCCCTCATCAATTTTCAACAACTTGCATGACTCCAAACGAAGGTAGGTAAAGATGGAGTGCCACAGACTGCTGGGTGGCGCATCCGGTGGGTTATATCCCTCAAAAGTCAAACTACAACACGGCTGGACGCCGTTCTTCAAAACACTCGTTTGAAAATATGCTTAGGAGCCAAAGAACGGCTCTGGACTCTCTTTTTGTTGTACTGAGCATTCTACTGTAATGGTCATCACTCTTTACATTGACGCTACTTCTTAACATGCTTAAAAACAAGCCGGCCGACATCATCAGCCATGACGGACCACACCAGCCTACATTAGAGACTGACATCGACCTTGAGAAAGCTCCGACGGAAGCAGACGCCCCTCCATTGACACGTGAGCACAGCTATGTCTCCCACCACGAGCTTCACGGAGCGGTCAGCCACCATGTTGAGGCCGACGCTGCACAGTACGAACGCTTCTCCAACCATAAGAAAGTCGTAATCACATGCGTGCTCTCAGTGTGTGGTTTCTTGGCTCCTATTTCATCGACCACTATCCTTGCAGCTATTCCAGAGGTGGCAGCAGAGTTCCACTCGACCGGAACCATCATCAACTTGAGTAATGCATTGTACTTAGCCTTCATGGGCCTCTCGCCATGCTTCTGGGGTCCACTGAGCCAGATCTATGGGCGGCGATGGGTGAGCAACACATGGTAGACAGGGTTTCGTGAGTGAACATTGACCTGTCGTCCTAGATCTGTGTTTCTTCAGCAGCTTTATTCTTCGCCTTCAGCATTGGTACTGCTCTCGCACCAAACCTTCCGGCCTTCTTCGTGTTCCGGATCCTCACCGCCTTCCAAGGCACGTCATTTTTGATCATTGGCAGCTCATGCCTCGGCGACATATATTCTCCAATTGAGCGTGGCACAGCTTTGGGCTGGTTCCTGAGTGGAGCGCTGGTAGGGCCGGCCTTTGGTCCATTCATAGGTGGAATAATCGTCACTTTCCGCACCTGGAGGGCAATCTTCTGGCTGCAAAGTGCCCTGGGTGGACTTGCCACCATTCTGGTGCTCTTTCTGCTTCCTGAGACGATACCTTCGAAGAAGATCGATGACTTCCGAGAATTCGGTAGAGTGCAACGTATCAAGAAGATAGCGCACCTAGTCAATCCTCTACGCGTTGCAATCCTACTCTTCGAATACCCAAATCTCATCATCGTGGGCACAGCGTCGTCTTCTCTGGTCTGGAATATGTACTCTCTCTTGACACCAATACGATATGTCCTCAACCCGCGCTTTCACCTTACCTCTCCTATTCAATCTGGCCTTTTCTACGTCGCGCCTGGGTGCGGCTACCTCCTGGGGAGCTTTTTCGGTGGGCGATGGGCCGATCATATCGTCAAGAAATGGATAAAGAAGCGAGGACGCCGGGTTCCAGAAGACCGGTTGAAAAGCTGTCTGTCATCTATGGGACTCGTCATACCAGGCTGCATTGTCATCTACGGGTGGAGTGTCGAGAAAAGAGTTGGAGGGGTGCCACTGCCGGTGCTAGCAATGTTTGTCCAGGGAGTCGCGCAACTGTTCTGCTTCCCGAGTCTCAACACATACTGCCTAGACGTGATGCAAGCAAAAGGGCGGTCTGCAGAAGTTGTAGCCGGTAACTACATGATTCGATACATCTTCGCGGCGGCTGGTTCTGCAGTGGTGTTGCCTGCAATCGAGAAGGTTGGAGTCGGCTGGTTCAGCGTGATCAGCTGTGGTTTCTTACTATTTAGTGCTAGCCTGGTAATGTTGACGACTATTTATGGAGAGCGGTGGAGGACTGGGGTGGATGACAAGAAAAGACAGAGGCAGCTGGAGAAGCAGAAAGAAACGAGCGCCAGTGACACACAAGCATGAGTCGAGGCATAGAAAAGGGGACACCTTTGGAGGACTGGGATGAGATGTAACGCATTATGTCTAATTGCGGCATTTGAGATTATTGACACGCGAATATAACCTCGCCTGAAGCTCTACGCGACTCTCTTTGCCTTCTTGGATGAAGTAGAACATGCCAACTGCATGGGAAAGTGATATTCGAGGTCCCATAGCCATTTGAGAGTATAGACTGGTTGTTCGGAGGCGTGGTCACCGGAACGATTGTCTGATGGGTGAGGCTGTGAACCCTTGATTTCAACACATACCTTATAAGGCGATCACTCGTCCAGGCCTCAAGGCATCCAGCGTTCGGACATCTCCAGACCCGAAATATCGCTCCTGACAGACTGTGAAAGCACTCAAGATGGCCAGGGTTCGGCTTATTCGTTATGCAGGCTTGCAAAGATTCCGGGGCATATTCATTGTTCATCGGGAAAGTGCCTTGCCTTTATCCCCTGGATCCCGTCTTCACCTTGCGTATAGTCGACCTCGGCCTTAATGCACAATACTGCATGAGGCGTTTTTCTAGAATGCCAAAATCCTTCCATTTACAGTACTTGGTGACTGGTGAATCATGTGGGGGTGGATCACTAGGCTGACTACATCATCTGTGTGGGGAGCCAAATTGAGATGGAATTTTAGATTTTCCGCACCCGATAGTTCACGTTGCATCGCTTTTCTAAGGTTTCCACATGATGGAGAGAGGCTGATTCCAACGGGGGCCTGAACCTTGGCTGGTTAACGACGACTCATCGACATGATGGAAAGACTTCGACGATCTTCTGTTCCCCGAACCGAAGCAAACATCGCCTTCTCCCGGCTTTGATTGCAGAATGGCTGTTGGGGAAGTCTGAAACCTTGTCGACTAGCGACTTGCGTTTGCGTCTGACAGCTAAGAGTGACGTCTCCCGACACTGCGACATGACACTCAACCATCGAACAAGGATGTGCGCCTATGATTGCGAGATCTGCAGCTCTAACTTTTCAGACAACAAATTGTTCAACAAGGCGTACACAAACGGTCGATTCTCTCGTCCACTCACAGCGCGGACTTTCTTATTCCAAATGGAGACTCCACCTCTTCGCTACCATCCTCCGCACGTCCAAGATCGTTGTCATACCTTTCCTGGTAGCGGTGGGGGTCATCCTCCCAGGCGTTCTCCACCGATGCCCATCAGGGCCTTTTGTTGACCATTCACAGCCACGCCAGGCGTCGCCAAATTGAGCTCCACAGCTCTCGAGGAGAGGAGTCTTCCAAGGTTCCACAAAACAACCCAAGAAGTGATTGACAGTAATATGGAGGCCTGAAAATTATGTAAATATGGGCGATGCCCTCTTGCTCCTGCCTGCTGAGACTGCCAACACCGGGCGACTTCTTGGGATTCCCTTGGTGCTGAAAGCTCCCACGATAACACAATATAGTTGCGATGGCTGAACCAACACACAGCGGGAAGCCTCAGTATGATACCAGAGATGAGTCGGTATACCTCTTTTCGTTTTCCGTGCGCTGTGCTTTCGTGATATTTGGGCTGACTTCGACGTGCGCAGGTCTCCTTATTCTGAGGAGAAGATAAACTATGCCGAGCATGGCAGAGCAAACGAAGTCAATCCCCATGCCAACCTGTCGGCAAAGTAAGTCGCCGTCCATCCTCTACGAATCCATACCTCAAGGAACATGTTTCCGTCTTAAACGTTGCTGGTTGAATTGTTAACGTTCGCCCTAGAATCAAGAATCCGTTGGCCCACGTCTCTCCGGAGCAGTTGAAAATCGACGTTGAGAATTTCGCTAAGGAGCACCAGCTCACAGAACTGACACCTTTGTTGATGAAAGGAGCTTTCGTTGCCAAGGATCCTCCTGCTTTCGAGTCAGTCGAGGGTCTTACCGAAGACGAGAAGATTGCTATCCGGAATGAAGTTCTTCACAAGTGGCATCAGCCAAAATCACTCTTCTTCACCATCATTCTTTGCTCCATTGGTGCGGCGGTCCAGTCAGTTTCCCAACATTTACGTCTCACCCCAATATACTAACACGTGAGAGGGGTTGGGATCAAACTGGATCCAACGGCGCCAATTTGTCCTTTCCAGTGGCTTTCAACATTAACGATGCTGCGAAACTTCCTGATGGATCAGTCAATCCGAATGCAAGCAAGAATCAATGGCTGGTAGGTTTGGTGAACTCTGGCCCTTACATTGCCTCTGCCTTCCTTGGTTGCTGGATGTCTGACCCATTGAACAACTACTTTGGAAGGCGCGGCACCATCTTCTTTTCCGCCATGTTCTGCTGTCTCTCGGTTATCGGTTCGGCCGTCACACAGAACTGGTGGGAGCTCCTTCTCACACGTTTCCTCCTCGGCATCGGCATGGGCTCGAAAGCTTCGACTGTGCCTATTTTCTGCGCCGAGAATGCTCCGGCCTCGGTTCGTGGCGGCCTCGTGATGTGTTGGCAGATGTGGACTGCATTCGGAATCTTCCTCGGGACCTGTGCCAATCTTGCTGTGAAGGACACGGGTGCGATCTCGTGGAGACTCCAATTTGGCTCAGCATTTATTCCTGCTGTGCCGCTCTGGGCTGGCGTCTACTTCTGCCCCGAATCGCCTAGGTGGTACATCAAGAAAGGCAAATACAAGAATGCCTACCAATCGCTTCGACGTCTCCGCAACACAGAACTACAAGCTGCTCGAGACCTTTACTATATCTACGCTCAGGTCCGATTGGAGACCGAACTCGTCAAGAAGAGCAACTACATCACTCGCTTTATCGAACTATTCACCATCCCTCGCGTCCGACGTGCTACTCTTGCCTCTTTCACAGTGATGATTGCTCAACAAATGTGTGGTATCAACATCATCGCGTTCTACAGTTCGACCGTCTTCTCACAGGCTGGAGCTTCCGTTACCAATTCCCTACTTGCATCGTGGGGGTTTGGATTGGTCAACTTCGTTTTCGCATGGCCCGCTGTGTGGACTATCGATACATTTGGAAGGAGATCTCTTTTGCTCTTTACCTTCCCACAGATGGCTTGGACGCTGCTTGCGGCTGGTCTCTGCTTTCTCGTCCCACAAAGCAACAAGGCTCATTTGGGTTTGGTCGCATTGTTCATCTATTTGTTTGCTGCATTTTATTCGCCTGGCGAAGGCCCCGTGCCTTTCACCTACTCTGCTGAGGTCTTCCCGCTCTCCCATCGCGGTAAGTATCCAGTCTGCGACAAAATACCACAATGTGCATCCCACTAGAGGCTAATCGTTTTGATAGAGGTCGGTATGGCGTGGGCTGTAGCCACTTGCCTTTTCTGGGCAGCGGTGCTGTCCATCACTTTCCCACGCATGCTCGGCGCCATGACTCCAACAGGCGCCTTTGGTTTCTACGCTGGGCTTAACATATGCGCCTTTTGCATGATCTTTCTGTTTGTTCCTGAAACCAAGCAACGCACGCTCGAAGAACTGGATTATATTTTTGCAGTGCCAACGAGGACCTTCATGCGCCATCAGCTCGGCAGCGTGCTGCCGTGGTGGATCAGGCGCTACATCCTCCGCAAAAAGGGCGAACCTTGCCCAGCTCTGTATACCTTCGATGGCCATGTCTCGACGGACGATGCTTTCGTCGAGGAAGTTCGTCGCCAGAGCATGGCGACTGGCCAAGTTCCCCGGAGGGGAAGCTTTGCTAAGATTGCCAATAAATTCTAGATTATTGGATTGGGTACAGCTGGGCATCACTCAAATTTGTACTCAAGACGAAATACTTTCAGCGATACCCCAACGCCATGGTGTGAATGAGTTGGTGATGGTGGAGGTTTCGCAAATACGAAGGCTTATGAACGCAGAACAAGAACTAACGGAAGATATAATTACGCAACATCGTGGAATGTGAGGAACAGTCTGAGCGCAAAGTCCAAGTCTAGTAGATATTTTGGTTCTCTAACGCCTTCCATAATAACGCTCTGGCCCTGTAGATATCTAAACGTCCTGTCACAACCCGTTCTTGTACTGGGTTTGGAATAGGAGGGAGGAGTGGCGAAGGTGGCTACGAGCGGTGAAGCTGTTCCTGACGCCAAGACCGCATTATGCGGAGACGAAGCAGGCTACTGCTCGACACCCAAATCGGTCAACTGCTCTCTTTTTTGCTCGTGATTCACATTCATCGTGACCTACATCTAGACTTTTGTTGTAAAGCATCATCCTGGAGTATCAGACATGAGCGACCCATCCCTCCACGTGAAGTCTAACCTGTGATCACCAATTCTTGTCCCGGCTGTGGTGCGCATTACTGCTCAGTTTCTAACAACCACATCTTCTTCAAGCTTAAGTCTGGGTCAAACTCCTCAAGGCCTGCCCACGGTGCTCGAAACATCTCACCAAAGCCTTCTTCGGCCTGTGGAGCCTTCACAACCGTTGTCCAGCCACCTTCGGAAGCCGTTCCTCGCCGGGGCGCACAGTTGGCATCCGTTTGGCAATATCACCTTTGCCACAGAATTACGGTTCTCCTCCTAGATATACATCAGCGCCTGCTCTGCACTTCCAAGATTAATCTAAAATGCCCTGTTTCAAAGGCCTTGCCGTCAGCATACACACTCCTTCGGGACCGCTGCCAGAGTACGCAATCCAGAAGTCGTCACGGGTTTCACGCATATCGTCCTACATACCCGTGCCTCCAGCTCGCATACCATCCGACTCGACCTCGGACCGACCTGAACAATCTACCTTCGCCATCTCCATAACTCTCCTCACACCAGGCCAAGACGTCCCATACTCTACGCCGAAGGCCACCCCCAAAGACCCTTATCCTCGACCTAAAACAGTCGGCCCATTACCTGGGTATACAGGCGACCGTGGCAGCTATAGTGGAGCTATAGGGCCGTATATCCCTCTGACTACGTCACCAAACGAAACAATCGCGGCTTACATCTACTTTGATGGTCGAGCTAAAGAGGAGGTAGCTACTCTACTGAGGAGAGGAGAGGAAACCTGGGTCAACTCTAGATGGGTTGGTGTGCCAGAATCAGAAGGCGGCGGCCTAGCCGAGCGCGAATTCCTGTTCCGAGAGGTCGGTTTGGAACGATGGCTAAATGGGCTCGACCTGGACGGTCAGGACGCGGCTGCAACCATTGCCAAGAGGAGAGAAAAAATTGAAAAGAGGCGACGGAAGAAGAAAGAAACAAAGGGTAGTGACGACGAGGAAGAAGAAAGCGGTCCAAGTGTGAGAGATTTAAAGAAGAGCGTGTTGAAATACGGTGCAGACCACGGCTCGCCAGTGGAACCCGTTTCGGACGACGAAGACTCGTCAAGCGGTACAGGCACCTCAGATGACGATGATCCGATTCCAGAAACCGCTGGCCAAATCAAGGTTGCTCTATTTCGAGTCCTTGCATCGGGCGAGATCAAGCGCGGAGAATACTCACCACAATTCACTGCCCACGATGACGATGAGGATTCTCAAAGCGGCAAAAATGGCCATACCGCAAATGGGGAGAGTAAGAATGAAGCAGATGTCGATCACACCACGAGCTTTGCGAAGCCAAAGACGTTGGATCCGAAATCTATCAGCACGCAGACAGTGACGGGCATAGATCCTACCGACAAGCCATATGCAGTTTTTACTTTCTTCTACCGAGGCGAGAGGCAACTACAGAAGATGGGTATTCTCAAGCCTTCCAAGTCGGAACAGACACCTACATCAGCAAAACGAAAGAGTGTGCAGGATGCTCTTGCTACGCTTGGACCGTTGAAGAAGGAAGGTACTGTTGGGTTCTCGGGCTTCAGGGATAGAGACAGAACGGCTAAAGCAGGTGCAATCCCTGGCAAGAAGACGACCGGCGACGATATGGAGAGTGACAGTGATGACGACGATGACGATGGCGCTGTAGGCAAGATGGAAGATGTGGACGAGGTCGAGGTCAAGAAAGAGAATGGGCTGCTGTCTCCGGAAGACGCTGAACGAACTGGCCAGCTCGCTGAAGGCGTGCGAAAAATCAAGGTTTGTCATCTTTCACTTCATGCGAGGTCACAGGTTAGTTAACACATACGCAGCTCAAGCGGCAACATTCAGCCGAGCCACTGAACAGCAATGGCACTGCCGAAGCAAGGAAAAATTCAAAGTCAAATACACCGTCCGCAGCATCAACACCGAAAATGAGCAATGATTTGTCCGTCACGCCACCACTCCTCCCGGGCATCACAACTGCGCCTATCGACACAAAAGTCTCCACTACGAGCGACGAATCATTGTTTGTGGGGAGTCCGATGAAAAAGCACCGCGCAAGCCTGGCTGCTGTAGATGATGATACGCTTACGCGCCGACTCGGAACCGGAATGGCTATACCCGGTGCTATTGGCGAGATCTTGGGATCGATCGGCCATGCTCAAACAAGCGCCGAGAATTTTGGCGGCGCGCTCGTGAAGAAGGAGCAAGACGATGAGGACGAGGAGTTATGACTGCAGATCCTTCGATCTTTGTAAAGGGGCTATGGCATGAGCATGGTTTGCACATGGGAGCACCTCGAGGAGTTGGGTTGGTTGGCTGGTCAAATTTGGGGGGAGGGGGCGTCGACTTGTCGCCATGCTTTCAGCACATGCGGAGCATACACACCAGGATACCAGTCTTTTCTCTCCTTTGTCTGATACAAGAGTCGCTAGCTCGCAGTTGAAGCATTGAGCACTTCTATGGCCGGCTTGTTGTGTGAGATTCAAGAACGGGGGCCACTGTCGTCCATAGCTGGGCCAGCGTGCGTCTTGTAGATTTGGGAGACATTGCGCATTACTGTACGAGCCATTCGATTTGACGAACCAGAAATCATTGAAAAAGCAGAACATACTCCCCTCATTCATCAGATTTACGTTTTGATCATTCGTAGCTAATAATTCGAAAGGTTCACATCCGCAGTGGTGATGGCCAAGACATTGTGTCAAATCTAACTTCGTCTCTCTTTTCTCCAGGGGCGTCCTTGCTAACATCAAGTTTGAAACTGATGAAAAGGGACACGCAGTGCGATGGTGAGAGTATTGTAAGCTGTGCCTGTAAAAGCGCCTCGTCCCGAGTTCGACAGTCACACGGTTCCGAACCTGAAGCCCATCATTTCAGCAACATTTGATATCTGAAAATTCTTTCGACACAGAAGATAACCAGATGACTCTACAACGGTCTACTGATCCCCTTGTCTGGATCGATTGCGAGGTAAATCATACCCAAGTCTTTCACGCTGTTGTGCTTCATAAACTTGTTTTGGTATTCGATCATGGGCTTTCTCGACTACGACTGATAGCGGCCTCTTCTTTGTTTGCGTCTCTCCCGATCGCCCAACAACAGTATTGGCCTATCGTTCAGATTCACTGATCCTCCTCTGTAGATGACAGGCCTCAATCCCAAAATCGACAGTATTCTCTCCATCGCTTGCTTCGTCACGGATTCAAAGCTCAATCTGCTTGAACCCAGCGGTTTTGAAGCCGTGGTCCACCACCCACAAGCTCGTCTCGACGCTATGGGCGATTGGTGCAGAACCACACACGGGGCGAGTGGTCTGAGCAGAGCAGTCGTGGAATCGAAGACGAGCGCAGAAGAAGCTGCTAGCAAACTACTAGCATACGTCGAGAGGCTGGTGCCGGAAAAGGGGAAAGCTCTTCTGGCGGGTAACAGTGTGCATGCAGATAGGATGTTCTTGATGGAGGGGCCGTGGGCGGGAGTACTAGGTTATCTGCATTACCGGATTCTGGACGTGACTGCTATCAAGGAAGGGGTCAGGAGGTGGTGCAGGGATGACGTATTGAATGCGTTTCCGAAAGATTTGAAGAAGGGAAAGCATGAGGCGAAAGCAGATATATTGGAGAGCATTGAAGAGGCCAGGTATTACATGGGACTATTCAAGCAGATGGCGTAGCGACAAATGTTAGGTGGGGGTACATGAGGCACGGACGGGCCTCCGTGGTTCTTCGAAGATTAGGGGGCCAGAGCCCCCATTTACAAAAGGAACCCCTTAACTGCGAAACTGCCCGTTCTCGCTAGTTAAACCTTATCCCTGCAAAATCGATGCAGGAAAGTTGAGGCGAAAGCCCCACACTGCTGACGTCAGAAATCGACGTGGGGTTGACGCCGTAAGTTTTTTGTTTGTTGAGCGTCGATCAACACAAGTGCACAATATATTGCACAGGAATTGTAAACTGTAAGTTTCTCCCTGTTGAAGAAACTGCAATTTCACCAATCAACACTGACCACGCATTCAAGTTCTTGATTACAGCTGGAGTAATAAGTACATTGACGTCCTCCCCAAATTCCAGTTTTCCAATTCAATACCCCGCCACGATGAGCATCCAGGAAGTCTCTTTCAAGCCCTTCAGCGACCAAAAACCAGGCACCTCTGGCCTGCGCAAGAAGGTCACCATCTTTCAACAACCTCATTACTCTGAGTCCTTCACTACATCTATCCTGCTCTCTATCCCAGAAGGCGTGGAGGGGTCCTTCCTGGTCATTGGTGGTGATGGACGCTATTACAACCCAGAGGTAATGCAATTGATTGCCCAAATTGGTGCTGCGTATGGCGTCAAGAAGTTGGTATATGGACAAAACGGCATTCTCAGCACACCAGCTGCTAGCCATGTCATTCGCAAGATGAAAGCAACAGGCGGTATCCTGCTAACTGCCAGCCACAACCCTGGTGGTACGTACCCCTCCCCCATTGTGCATTGCTCTCCAGAGGAGCTGACACATGCAATACAGGACCCAACGCCGACTTTGGCATGAAGTACAACCTTTCCAACGGCGCCCCGGCCCCAGAATCTGTCACAAACAAGATCTTCGAAAAGTCAAAGTCTCTGACCTCATATAAGATCAAGGAGCTCCCCAAAATCGACTTGAATACAATTGGTACACAAACGTATGGTGATCTCACAATCGAGATCATCGATTCGACCAAGGACTACGTTGAGATGCTGAAAGACATTTTCGACTTTGATCTCATCCGTTCATTCTTCAAGTCACAACCCGACTTCAAAGTCCTTTTCGACGCTTTATCTGGCGTCACTGGTCCATACGGCAAAGCAATCTTCGAGAAAGAGCTTGGTCTCCCATCCTCAAGCACACAGAACTGTGAGCCGTCCCCAGACTTCAACGGCGGTCACCCCGACCCCAATCTCGTCTACGCCCACTCTCTCGTCGAAGCCGTTGACTCGAACAAAATCGAGTTTGGCGCAGCGTCAGACGGTGACGGAGACCGAAACATGATCTACGGGTACAAAGCCTTCGTCTCGCCCGGTGACTCGCTGGCTATCATTTCACACTACGCCAAGAAATACATCCCATACTTCCAGAAGCAAGGTGTCTATGGCCTCGCACGCTCGATGCCGACGTCCGGTGCTCTGGACCTCGTGGGCAAGAAGCAAGGCTTGTCGTGCTACGAAGTGCCGACTGGCTGGAAATTCTTCTGTGGCCTTTTCGATGCGAACAAAATGTCTATTTGCGGTGAGGAGTCCTTTGGCACCGGCTCGAACCACATCCGCGAGAAAGATGGTCTATGGGCGGTCGTTGCTTGGTTGAACATCATGGCCGGTGTGGCCAAGGATACGGGCAAGACTCCTTCGATCCGCGAGATTCAGAATCAATTCTGGAACGAGTACGGACGTGTCTTCTTCACCAGATACGATTATGAGGGCGTGAGCAGCGAGGGTGCAAATGCAATGGTCAAGTACCTAACCGAACTGATCACGACGAAGAGGGATGAGTTCATGGCCTCGAAGATTAAAGGCAGGAGCATCGTTGAGGCTGATGACTTCTCGTATACGGATCTCGACGGGTCAGTGTCGAAGAACCAAGGCATCTACTTCAAGTTCGATGATGGGTCGAGAATTGTGGTGCGATTGTCAGGAACGGGCAGCAGTGGTGCTACCATTAGGCTGTATGTTGAGCGTCATGAGGAGGACAAGTCCAAATTCGACCTTGATGCGCAGGAGTACCTCAAGGAGAACATCGCACTAGCAGTCGAATTGCTGCAGTTGGAGAAGTTCGTCGGCAGGACCAAGCCAGACGTGGCTACTTAAGGTCCTGAGGATGCCCGGGGAGCATCATAGTCTGGCAAGCGCCAGCAATTCTCATTGCTCCGATGAGGCAGAGTGCAGGTTGAGTGATTTCGACAAAGGACTACAATAGCTTGTCAAAAATGAGGCGATGTAATACGAGGAGTAGCATCGTGTGTATTCAAAAATTCGAGTCCAAAGGCTTTTGTAAATTGTTGCAGCGGCCGCCATGGAAAATAGGCGCCAACGGCGCGCCTCACTGAGCATCGATTTAAGAGCGTTGCGTCTAGGTGAGATCCAAGATCTTGACTCAAAGGGGGATTATATTGAGGCATTGAAAAGAACGCTAGAACTAGTGACTCAGAAAACTGGATCTTTTCGATCAGGAATTTCATCAACGTAGATTTGCCAGAGACTGGCTTTCCCTTGATCCATAGCAGACCGTGCGAGCTGTCCAGATCTTGTCGCACTGACTAGGCTCAGTACCGATGATGGTCAAATATCCAAGCACAGGTGCTCTCAGTAGCGCGTTCGATAGCACTTTGTCTGTCATATATTTGTGAGGAAGCGAGTGACTGGACGCAGCGGTTCACCCGACGTGGGTTTATGCCTGCGACCTTGCCGTACTCCATGGCGAAATTGAGAATCTGGAACGCCAGCGGCACGAATACGTGAAGAGAGCGAGGGAACAGCGCGAAAATGAACGAAATGGGCAAGGAAAGCGAGAAACTGCTTGCCGCGAGGGTCGATGAAGCTATGTAGAAGCAAAGGCTAACCTAGCCCGAACGGAATCCGAGCTTCAGCGCCTTGATGATGAAAAACTAGAGCTGGTATGCTCTTGGTGTCCTCTTCTCCTTTTATCTGTTAATCTGCGGCTAGGACGACATTATGGATATCCTCGATAAGTCGAGTCACTAGCTAGGGGAGCTCAAAACATATATCACTGACCTGGTGAAATTCTTCAACGATATCCTTAAGGATGTTGAGCACACTGTCAATACGGATATCGAGAACCTTCTCGGACCGATCATGGGCAAAGGGTATGCTCGCTGGACCACTGGCGCTTGACAGCCAGGGGGTTGGCAAGGGGACTGATTCCTTCTTTCCCTTCCTCTTCTTCAACCGCTTCGTTTCCTTCGTGGGTGAAGGGGGCGTAGCAGATGCGAACGTAATCTGCTGTAGACATACATAGATACCTAGCGAGTAGGGCTCTCTTGATCGGAGCTAGGAAAGCAATAGAAACGAAGTTCTTTTTCTCGCCTCTCTTGCCAGAATGTGCTACCTTGGAACGTGCCTCTGCTTCCTTTCTCTCTGTGCATTTGTCTTACTCTCTACCATTCGGCATCTACTGTTATTCCTTCCACAACCCTCCCTAGTATAGCACCAGCAAAAGGTGTGGCACCAGCAAAAGGTGTGGCATCAGCAAAGGTGTAGCACCAAAGCCCTTTCTGGTGCTAGCGCCTTTCTGGTATCGGCACTTTTCTACGGCTAGAGTCCTTTCTGGTGGCAGAGCCTTTCCGGTGTCCGCATTTTTCTTGTGTCTGATGCCGTTCTTTGTCGAAATGGCATATGAGGACTGAGAGCCGTCTTTGAGGGTCCATGGAATGCCAGATTCTAGCTCCAGGAGAGAACCTGCTCTAGCACCTTATCCCCTCCGTAGCTAAAACGGGCACGTTCCGGGGCGAATGGGCAACCCCTAGGACCTGAATGGGCACCCCCTAGGGACAATGGACCAGACGCAGTGCCTCTTCAAGAAGCTGAAACCTGGGATACTCAGGTCCTTCATGGCGGCTCCGCTAACTACGCTAACTTAGTGCAATCCTCTGAGGATCCTTACCCAATAACTTGTTACAGGAGCGCCTGGAATGGCCATCCTGCCTTCCCATCGATCGCTGACGACTTCTCGAGTGCCAATTTGCGATTTTCAGCTTTGCACATCCGCGTCGTACGACTCCAGATTCACATGCCGAGAAGATTGCAAAGGGTAGAGATACAGACAACCCAGCATGACGGACTATTTCGACCACTACATGTTCACGTCGAACGCGACGAATTTCGTGTGCCCGGCGTGGCTGTTCGGGGGCTACACCTGGTCGTGCGTGCCTCCGAACGCCTGCGCGACCGATCCAAGCACAACCAAGCAGTACTGCTGCGATGCCGGCGACGTCTGCTGGACCACCTCCTCGGTGTGCGCCAGCGACGGCAGCACTTTCACCTGCAGCAGCGACAGCTACACATGGTGTTGCCTGAAGAACAAGTTCGTTCATACTCTGAGAAGCCCGGAGGCGGGGAAGAAAGGAAAAGAAGTTAAATCACTGACATTTATGCAGAGAGACTTGCACGCAGCTGGCAGGCCAGGTAAACATATGCTGGAGCTTGGCTCACGATACCCTCACCAACATCAGCAGCAGCGTGCTTAATAGGACCTACTCGTCCTTGCGCTCCGCGCAGCCGTCGGCGAGCTCCTACACCTTCGATCCCCTCACGTTAATTGCGCAAACCCAGACGACTTCGACACAGGTGGCAACCGCCACGAATTCCGCCAGGCCCCCCAACCACAACCCCTCTCCCAATTCCCTGTCCGGCGGCGCAATAGCGGGCATCGTCATTGGCGTCGTGGCTGCCATCGCCATCGCATGCCTTGCCGCGTTCCTCCTTGTACGACACAGGCAGAGGAAGCAGAACCAGCTTGCGCTAGCGGCCATGTCTCAAGCCGACCCAAAGTATACCCAGCTAGCACAGGAGTATCAAGGAGATTCCGGCCACATGCCGCAGGAGATGCGAGCAGACACTGCGCAGGCCGCGGAGATGCAAGCAGACACTACGCAGGCTGCGGAGCTGCAAGCAGGAACTACGCAGGCCGCGGAGCTGCCCGGAACTTAGCAATACTACTCGCTTGAGGAGCTGCCTACAAAGCCGTAGTACCCTCTACGGGGTTTCCCCGTGTTGAGGAAGGGCGGGCATGCAGGACTCGAGAGGGTTTTCCGAATGGGGCAGGGATTTGAGTTGTTGATTGGCCGATGTTTCTTTCCTGCACATAGGGGCACTTCTATTTGCCCCTGAAGAGGTTAGACTGCTGACGGCCAGAAACTGGGCCACGTGGTGGAAAACATTCTAACTAAACATAACTTACGGAGGCGTGATCCAAAAGAGCCTTCCGCCAAGAGACTTCTGCCACTTTCGCTGTACAGGGAGGCATGCACCTAATGAGTTGCCTGACTTGGCATCAACCTCAGTGGGTTCCAGGGGAAGTTTAGTGGGTACACTTGGGAGCTTCAGCCTGGAAAGGCCTAAAGGCAGTCCCTAGATGTGGTAACCATAGCAGTAAGACCCGGGCTTCCAAGGGTTTCGGGAAGCCTGAAGGCCTACTATTAGCACGGAGATGGCCCTCGGATAATTCGTGCAAGCCCAGCAACTCATTATGGTGCGCGCTTCCATGATAGGATAGCCATGCCTAAAGTTCCCTAAACCCCTTACTCGGAGCGGCGCGAGGTCAGTCTCTAAAATCGGTTATCTAGGTGACTACCAGCCCTCGGCGGAAGGGTGTAAAGGCGGTGAGAATTCTCTTGGCGGAAGGCTCTTATGAATCACGCCTTTGTACAGTTTCCAATGTCAAACTTTTCAGATAAAACAACACAGGCTCTCACACTCTTGAAGAAATTATTAGAGCTTCAGAACCTGCGTTATCATCTCTAGATCAGATAGACTACAACGGGAATTGCAGACGATAAAGATATGCAATGGAAGTCCAATCACTCTCCCCAGAAACTATCCAAGACACAGTTGTTTTGCCAACTGCATCTACTTCGCTATCGCTAATGGTGACACCAATACCCTCCTCACTAATCGACAGCACCTTCTCTGCAACCACAAATCTTAGTACAACCGTCCTCGGCGCCCACGTCCTCTCTTTCAGCGACGAGTACTTTGCATCTGCCTCCAACCTTCTGACGCCCACGCCTGCTGTTCGCAAGCCTGGCGTCTACGTTCACACTGGAGCCTGGTATGATGGCTGGGAGACGAGAAGGCACAACATAAAGGAGTTCGATTGGGTCGTGGTCAAGCTTGGCTGTGTGGGTGTAGTCCAAGGAGTAGAAATCGATACTGCGCACTTTAATGGGAATGAAGCCCCGGCTGCTGGCTTGGATGGCTGCTTTTTGACCGAGGACGCAGAGAAAGGCAGTGGTGTAGAGCAAGAGGGCTACAAGGGATGGGAAGAAATATTGCCGCCGCAACCGTGTGGGCCGAGTCAGCGGCAGGCATGGACGGTGAAGGGTACTAGTATCTCGGAGAAAGTGTTTACACACCTGAGATTGAAGATGTACCCTGACGGCGGCATTGCAAGATTACGGGTCTACGGAAGCGCAGTGCCGCCTCCACTACCAGAGACTGTGGTAAGAGGTCAGTTGCCCCTTGAAGAGCTAAGTTCGGCGCTGAATGGAGGCGTCGCCATATCCTGCTCTGATCAGCATTTTGGAGTCAAGTCCAATTTGTTGCTGCCAGGAAGAGGAAAAGACATGGGAGATGGCTGGGAGACAGCTAGGTCGAGGACGAAAGGACATACAGATTGGGTAATTTGCAGACTTGGGCTACGAAGCGGGAGTATAGAGAAAGTTGTGGTCGATACGAAGGACTTCAGAGGCAACTTTCCAAGAGCTGTGAAGGTTGAAGGATGGTTAGCAATGAAAGATGATACCGCAGATCCGACAGTGGATGCAGAGGCTTGGGTACCGTTGATCAAAGGTGAGCCTCCTTGTGCTGCTGACACCGAACACATCTTTGAGGGCCAAGATCTTGTCACTCCCACTGAGCTCGAGGGGAAAGCCTGGACTCATGTGAAAATGACCATCATCCCCGACGGCGGTGTCAAGCGCCTGCGGGTATTTGGCAAGAGACTTTGAAGGGAATATTGTTCGCCAACATAAACTCTGGGAGACATCGAACCGTTGAGCGAGGGTCTGAAGGAGGTAGGGTGTGAGGTGAATTCAGCCTGTGCTCGAGAACAAAAAGCGAGTAAGGGCATTGAAGGAAAGGTGGGTGGACGATGAACTCGGCACTCAAAGACGGCAATCGAGCGGCTCTGGCAAGAGAAAGGTTGGTAAACGCTTGGCCCATCCAGTGATGCACCATAGCAACCAAGCCGCTCTGGCGAGAGAAGCAGCTTTAGCAAAGTAGCTAACAGTCGTGCGAGTTGAAACCATCCATAATTGTGGGTATTGTGCTTCCGCTTCAAGTTTGAGAGCCGAACATGGCCGCGTACGAACAAGTCAGGCACGCCTGTAGCAGTTTCGTGCCTTCCACGTTAACTTCTTGAAAGACAAGGTCGAAAATGCAAGTTTTAAATCTGCCACCTCCGACTTCATCTCTTTTTCCTTAACGTTTTCTCACACTGTCTCATTCAGCATCTATCTGCATAAAACGTCGGGTCCAAACACTCTCATCTGCACCTAGTCGAGCAATTGCACATGTACGCCCTCTACGTACTCCTTGTGTACTTCATGCCTATCATCCAATCTGCACAGCCTTGTGAGCCTGAACACCACCTATGCTCCCCTGAAGGCGCCACTTCCTACGAAAGCCCAGTCAGTTAGTCGAGCAATGGCAGTCTCTTGGTCGTCTTATATGAAGCCTTAGAGAATTCCGCAAACATCAGCAACCCGATTGACATCGACCTGCCGGGTGCTTCAATTCAAGAGCTTCACCAGTCACCCTATGCTGCACAACGAACACATAATACCTGCTCCTCGAGATGTTCCTCGTGCCATTCTGCTGAGTAAGTCCATTGTAGTACCCAACAGATTGTCAGTATTGACACAAATCAGGAGCGATTCACAGCCGATTATTTCTTCCCTGACGGCTCCTACGGCAACATCGCCTGCGACAACTGCACTTTGGCTTCGGGAGAAATGAGCCATCTTACTGGGAACTTCACAATCCATCCTCTGGTCAGACTGTGGACCTGTATAGCGACGCGGAGTTCGACATTACTTCTACACTCCCGATGCAGACCCCTTGGACTAGTATGGAGTCGAGACAGCCATTCCAACTCCAGCTGGTGAACTTGGCCAATCCAACTACACGCCGTTCTCCAGCACGGTCAGTCCGAAGATGAGTCTTCCAACAATTACTGCAACCGCGTCCTCCAGTAGTAATCTACTGGCGGCCGCTAACAACGCTACGGAGGTCATTTCGGGTGGCCTCTTTGACGGATCTGTGTTCGTTGCTTTGCTGCTATCAATATTATGAAGTTAGGGTGGTCGCTGTAAACATTTGGGGTAGCCGAATATCATGTGCAACAGAAACATTAGTGACTGTGCTGCGTAGTGACGTTGTGCAGCCGTTGTGGGCGATCATCTGCCTGGTGTGGATAAGTAATCGGGACGGAACACAAGATTCCTTGCTTAACGCATGCTCTAACGGCGTGCTTAATAAGTGGCTTGAACGCCTCCGCACTCAACATTGATCAGCTCATCCTCTGGCTTTTGCGACCGTCCCAATAATCTTATTGCGGCGTTTCATATCCTAGCAACGGAAAAGCCGCGCCTGCACCGACAGCGAAGTTCGTTGCCTAAGAGCGCTTCCACCACCCACGTCCAAACCATGACTACGACGTAAAGTACAGCGTTCACGCTTCACAGTGAGACGAGGTCGAGATGGAAGACGGATTTATTCTGGGCGAGGATCTACCCCTACCACCAGCCAGGCTCTTTGAACGCCTGGCGCAGGTACCAGGTTACACGTGGGATCAATCTGTCAGTGGCATCGATGTCCGACATTTCCATCTACTGACGCGAAATTCAGTTTGTGCCCTTTCACTCATCATATGACCACTGGTATGTCGCTGCCGCTTCCCTGGCCCACGAAGATATCTAACATTCTCAATTTAGGCACGTATATGGCATTCGACATGTACATGAATCCGACTCTTCCAATGCAACCACCCAGACCAATACCGGCACTTCCGCGAGATCAAGTTCGAGTCGAAGCTCCCCGAAGCTTGACCCGAGACCTAGCATACGACATCACTGGAGCAGCATCAGTGAAGATAGCGAGGTTTCTTCATCAAGACTAGACCCTGAATCATTATGGATGCCTGTCATTGCACGTATCTCTACCCATCACTTTAGGCTGGAGAGGGAGTACAATTACTACAAGAAAATCATCAAAGAATACGATCCCGAATGCAGGCACACTGTCCGCCCGGTAGACATGTTCCGTCTCCCTGGGGATGCAAGCAGCATGTTAGTGACGGTGTTCGAGGCTCCAGGCGCAAACTACTTGAGAGAGCTTGTGTCGTTCGGTCCCGCCTTTTATGGCCTGCACACCAGAAAACCCAGCCTCGATAGTACACCAGAGGAGCAGGTACCGCTACAAGCATTCTTAGATTTCGCAATTGGGGCGTGCGAATGCTTGGAGCTCTTGCATCATGGTGCCAAAGCGGTTCATGGCGAGATACGCCCGGATGCATTCCACTTCAACAAGGAGCAGAACGTCGTACGTTTAGTCAATGGCGGTAATGGGCCAAGGTCCTTTGAGAATTTGTTATCCAGTGAAGGTTGGGCTACATTGAGCCGGGAGCTTGGTGTCAAGAACAAGCTTCAATTCATTGCTCCTGAGCAGACGGGAAGGCTGGCCGCCGAGCCTGATAGTCGCACCGACATATACAGCCTGGGCGTTCTGTTTTGGGCAATGCTGACTGGGAAGCCAGCTTTCATGGGCGATCTGCCAATCGACATAGTGCAGAAGGTGAAAATAGCTACTTTCCCCATATCGAGATTTGTTTGCTGACGTCTACACAGGTCCTCCGAGAGAAGTTGCCCCTCGTATCTTCTATGAGAATGGATATTCCGGACGTCATCTCCCATATCATCGCAAAAATGACTCAAAAGCAGATGGATGATCGGTATCATTCCGTGAACGGCCTCAAGTATGATTTTCTACAGATTGCCAAATTCTTAGGTGAAGGTGATGAAGAGAAGATCAGGAACTATAAAATTGGCATGAAAGATGTGTCTTCATTCTTCATCCTGCCGTCGAAGACTGTTGGTAGAGATCAAGAAAATGACAGGATATTCAAGATAATCGAGAAATTGCACGTCCATCAGCAAACGTTGGAGAAAAAGGCCCACGCCCACGCGCTGTACAGCATCAGCTCAAACCTGTCATCGTTGGACGCTCGAATGGACTCGATAGAATATGTTGATGGTTCAAGCGACTCCGGCTCCCTGAGCGCTAAAGACTCCCGAAGCAATTCACTTGCAGTTCTACCCCACTCCGGTTTTGAGTCGCCAACGCTCGCAGGAAAGGCCAGCATGACGTCCATGCTTAACAGAACTATCACCGAGCCTCGAAGCAACTCCTGGGAGTCCGACCGTGACAGTCACGTTTCAAATGCACTATCCGGCACGAGCTCGCATGATACTCTAGGGCCAATGCCACGGCGAAGAGGAAGTCATAAATTCCGACGAAGAGGTCGCAGTGAGGTCATATGTCTTGTGGGACCTCAAGGTGTCGGAAAGACCCATCTTATTAAGACGATCCAGCCTGCAATCCGCCGACGTGGCTACTTCTCGCTAGGAAGGTTTGACCGAGCCAGGCCAACGCCCTTCGAGCCTATGCTAAAGGTGATGGCAAGCTTGTTCCGTCAGATATTTTCGGAAAAGGACGTCTCAACAAGCTATCACGAGATGATTCGAAATAACGTCAGACCGATCTGGAGCGCACTCCACGGCATGCTCGACCTGCCAGAAACACTGCTAAATTTCCAAATCGACACGTACAAGCCTCGTGGAGACAGTGGCACGACCGTACCACTGTCTGACTCAGCCAGCAACCACAGCACCCCTTCCAACAACTCCAATTCTACGGACTTTTTGCGTGGGCCTGCCAGCACCAGATCGCTCAGGTTTATCAACACTTACCTGGACGTTCTTCGGCTGATGTGTCTTGGCAAAATGATCTGCATATGTCTTGATGATCTTCATGCTGCCGACGAGGAGTCGGCTGAGTTGATTCTCAATATCGTCAGATCGAAGGTGCCAGCGGTTCTTGTCCTCACCAGCAGGCAACAGGGAAATGTTCAAACACATGTGAAGAGAGTCCTGGAGATCGAACATGCCCATATGATTGAACTGAGGAATCTTCGGGAGAAAGAAGTCTTCGAGTATGTTGCGGCAACCCTTTTCCAGAGCGTCGAAAACGCTATCCCGTTGGCCGCAGTGGTGTACGAGAAGTCTGCCGGCAATCCTTTCTTAATGAAAGAGATATTGCATACCTGCTATCAAAAGAATTGCTTGTGGTACGATTGGCGATCATCAGGCTGGCAATTCGATTTGGATCGCGTGTTTGAAGAGTTTGCTTCTGCCCAGCAGGGATCACTGACCACGTCATTCATCACGAAGCGCCTACAGGAAATGTCTCCAGCCTCACGGGCGATCCTTGCATGGGCCTCTCTCATCGGAAATAGCTTCTCCTTCGAACTCATTCAAAGGCTGCTGTCAGGAGAGTACTTGTACAGCAGTAGTAACGACGGCACGATGGATGTGACTTGTCCCAAGAGAGCCAAGTTTTTCAAAATCTCTGAATCAGATGCCATCGATGGCTTGCAGGCTTTGCTGACTTCCTACATTCTTGTGCCGGGCGAGACCGACGATGAGTTCAGATTCTCCCACACGCGCTACCTCCGAGCTGCCAATTCGATGCGGGAATGCCACAACACCACCAAAATGCACTTCATCATTGCTCAGACTATGTTGAAATATCTCAGCAAGTGCCGCTACAATCTCTATCCGCTTGCTCGACATATTTGTTTGTCGGCGGAAATTGTAAAACAACGTGTGAAAGAAAGGCATAAGCACAGAGATGTGCTGTGGAGAGGAGCTCAGAGGGCAGCTGAGTCTGGTGCAAAACCGACAGCGCTATGGTATTACAAGGTCTGCATTGACCTGTTGCAGGACGATAGATGGAACAAAGACGCTTTCGACGTCTCTTACGAGGAGACTCTGCAGCTTCATATACAGGCTTCCGAGCTAGCGTACCTTCAAGGCGAGACAGGGCTGGCGGAAGCATTTGTTGAAGAGACAATTGCAAAGTCCCACGCGGCCGCTGACAGGACAAGGCCTCGAATCTTGCAGAGCAGAATTCTTGCGGGCCGTGGAGACCTTCGAGCTTGCTTTGGGGTCTTGAAAACAAGCTTGCTTGAGCTAGGCTTCGTGCCTAACGAAATGAGTTGGGACGAATGCGACCTCGAGTTTAAGAAGCTGGAATACCGGATAAGGCAATCTGACCAGGCGGAGCTATTGTCGCGAAATCTCAGCGATGATCCGAAGGTTATGGCGATGGGTGCAATCATGACAGAGGCGATCGGTGCAGCCTTTTGGTCCAACAGCCTTCTCTACTATCAGATGGTTATCTCCTTGTTCAATGCATATCTTGACTGCGGAACGCCGGTGCAGATAGGCGTTGGCTTTTGCAACCTTGCGTCGATTGCAATTGGACGTTTCAAGGACATTGAACTCGGTCTGATGCTGGGTAATTTAGCTCCAACATACTTCAACTTATGCGACAATAGCTGGACGAGAGGTAGAGGTTGGACTTTATACTCGCTGTTTGTGGGGCATTTCCAAACTTCCATACGAAACACGCTACCGATACTGGAAACAGCTTTAGAGTATTCCTTGAGCTCCGGAGATAAGGCGGTTGCTATACTGAACATTAGCGCTATGGCCCTTTATCGATTCTGGGCTGGACAAGATCTAGCTGAGGTGGAAACGTACTGCAATTACGCTCCAGAGGAATTCGAAAACTGGGACCAAGACATTCGTGGTGGTACACTCCTCATAATCGTTCGCCAGGTTGCTCGAGCGCTACAAGGAAAGACCGACAGTTCTTCTCCTTATACGGTACTCGACGATAGCCACCACCAAACAGAGAAGTGGGAAAGACTTGTGAGGGAACACGCGCCAAATATTGATCGCCCGATGGACTTGTACTGGAGTAACGCTCTTCCGGTGCTCTACTTGTTCGGGCATCACCAATACTGCGTCGAAGTTGGGACCCGACTGGTGAACGGAACGATAAAAGACCTATGGTCTGCGAAGCCGGTCACAAACGTATGGTTTTACCTGTCGCTATCTCTACTTGCTCTTGCTCGCGACGACCCTTCTGGAGAGGCTCGCGGTGAGGCTGTGGAGCAAGCCAAAACCTACAAACAACAACTTGACCTCTGGGGAAGTGTGAATGATGTCAACTATGCTGCTTGGTCGCACATTCTCGGGGCTGAGATTGCCGACGTGGGCAGAGACTACGAGGCAGCTGTCCATGGTTATGAGATGGCCATTGATCATTGTCAAGTTCATGGTTTCGCGTTTGATGAAGCTCTTGCAATCGAACTACAGGCAGACTTCATACTGGCCCGAGGAGCAAAGAGGGCCGGAAAAATGCTGGTCCAGGAAGCCATTGCAGCCTGGAACCGTATCAGCGCCAATGGAAAAGCGCAGCAACTGACTGAGAAGCATGAATGGTTACTCAAAACCGCCACCACAGCACGAGTCATGGATGTTGCAGTACAAACGATGGACACTGGAGTCGGGCCTTCCGCGGAAGACCATCATGACCATGGCGGATCACACGAATCAAAGCCGCACCTGGAGAAAAACAAGTCAGACGCTGACTCCGGACTTGACGTCCTAGATCTGACGTCAATCATGGAAGCTTCCAGGGTGATCAGCTCAGAACTACAGATTGAACCATTACTCTCGAAGATGACAAGTGTCATTCTCGAATCAGTATCGAGTCAGGCAGAATTTGTCGCAGTTGTCATCAATTCCGAAGATCAAGGCTGGAGTGTCGCCGCAGCTGCCGATCATGAGGATGGAGTCAAGACCTATCCTGGAGGTATTCCGTTTGTACAAGTGGAGGACCAAGTGGCTCAGCAACTTGCACACTACGTGCTACGGACGAGGGAAACAGTGGTCCTACCAAATATTCTGGAAGATGAACGCTTTTCCAACGTTGGCGATACCTACCTCGCCCGAAACCCGAATGGCAGGGCCATCATTGCCATACCGCTGATAATGAACGGAGACCACCTGCTGGGCGTTATCCATCTCGAAGGGCAGCCATACTGCTTTACGCAAAGAAACCTGACAGTCCTCACACTCCTCGCGAACCAGGTCTCGATATCGTTAGGCAATGCTCTACTCTATCGCAAAGTACGGAAAGTGAGTGCTTCTAATGCGAGCATGGTAGAGTCTCAGAAGCGAGCCTTAGCGGCTGCACGAGAATCAGAAGCCAAGGCCAAGAAAGCCGAGGCCGAAGCGATACATGCTGTGAAGCTTCAGGAAGAGGCAGCGAGGGCCAAATCAATTTTCCTTGCCAATGTCAGCCACGAACTACGAACGCCACTCAACGGAGTCATCGGCATGTCCGAGCTCCTGAAAGGCACTAAGCTTGACAAAGACCAAGAAGGCTACGCAGACTCTATTCGTGTTTGTGCTGATACACTGCTCACGGTCATCAACGACATTCTGGACTTCTCCAAACTCGAAGCAGGGAAGATGCAAATGTTTGCTGTTCCTCTGAACCTCAAAGAGACGATCACCGAAGTCGTTCGTGCTCTAGCATATACTAATCAAGAGCATGGTCTTGAGACGATTGAAGATCTTGCGCTGGATGACTCACTTGTCCTGGGTGACCCTGTACGACTTCACCAGATTTTCATGAACCTCCTCAGCAACAGCTACAAGTTCACTCCAAAAGGCTCCGTTACCGTAAAGGCCCGCAAGATCTCTGAATCCAAGAACAAGGTAAAAGTCACTTGTTCCGTCTCGGACACGGGAATTGGTATAACAGATGAACAATTGGCCCGTCTCTTCCAACCTTTCTCACAAGCCGACAGTTCAACCGCACGATCGTACGGAGGTAGTGGCTTGGGTCTAAGCATCTGTAAAGCTATGATTGAGAACGTGCTTGGTGGCAAGATCTGGATCGAATCTACTCCGGGAGTTGGCACAACTGTGTTTTTCACATTGACATTCCAAAAAGCGCCCAAGGATTCCAGCATACCAGGCGATATGAAAATCAAGGCCAAGGATCCCGATCCAATGGCGAATTGGAGCCAGGCGAGTCACCCAGAAACCGAAGAGCGCAAAGCCTCCTTCTGCGACTTGACCAAGATACCTCGGTCGGAGATTAGGGTCTGCATAGCGGAGGACAACGTCATCAACCGGAAGATCGCCGTATCGTACGTTGGCAAGCTCGGCCTGAAGTGTGAGGCGTTCGAGGACGGAAAGATGGCTTACGAAGCTCTGAAACGCAGATCAAAGGAAGGCAAGCCATTCCACCTTGTGTTGATGGATGTGCAGATGCCCGTCTTGGATGGATATGAGGCTACGAAGGCGATCCGAAAAGACGAAGATCCCAACGTAAAAGAGGTTTTGGTTATTGCAATGACTGCTTCGGCAATCCGAGGAGACCGCGAGAAGTGTCTAGAGGCGGGTATGAATGACTACCTGGCTAAGCCGGTTAGACAGACTGTACTCAAGACTATGATTGATGAATATCTGGCCAAGCCGGTCAATGAGCTAATGAAAGGCAGTGAGCAGGTGAAAGGAACGCACTCTAGTGAGTATGTTAATGGGGTTGAGAACGACGAGAGCGAAATACCAGACAGCCGAGCCATAGCATCTAACGAAAGTGGTGCTGAAACCAAGGAGTCAAAGTCGCCAGTTGATGAGAAGTCTCCGACCACCAACGGGACCACGAGCAGCGGTTCTGATTCTAAGGAAACAAAACCTTTAGCAGAACTAAAGGCGCCCACCTTTCACAGCATGACCCAGAGGCCTGTTAGCAGGAATTGGACCAAGAATCGCTCGGTTGACCTCAGGAATACATTGAACAGGAGCCCTTCTCCGTCAGTGAGAAATTCAACATCACAGAAGCTGGAAGAAAGCGAGGAAATTTCTCCGAAGACAACACGGAAACCAGTCCCACCAAGTCCGGATCACAGGCCGCCGGACAGAGACTGCGAAAACGGCACGGCGTCTTGACAAGCATTTTTGGGAGAGGAGGGGTGTTTTGGTGCATTGGGAATCTTTGAAAAGGATATGCAGGATCTGGCATACAAGTATGCGTGCGTATATACCCTCATTGGCACAATAGTTTCTTTTGGGAGGTTTATGCGTATTACTAAAGCATCGTATGGCGTAAATGGGTGATGATATGCATGGGCGAAGGCGCTTGTCGCTTTCGCGACATCATCAGTGGCGGATGAGTTAGATCTGAGGGTTGAAAGCAGCTCTTTTCTATAGTTGCGTCAGGTTACGAAGACTAATGTTCCAAATTCAATGTAACATGTTGCACAAATCGTTCCTGGGCACATTGTTCTGTTCGGAAAGTGCAGTCCCACCCTCTATCTACCTCGGTGGGAGCGTGCACTCACTAGGGTGGCGGGCTAGGGGGGGATTGAGGACGATGGCGATGGTGAGGGTGGGGGTGAGGCCTCTTGAAGACTTCAATCCTTAGATAGGGTGGTGAACTCTATGAACCGATGAGAGCTAGGCGAAGCATTTCCATTCATAACTAGAGCCAAAGATCCTCTACTTCTCGAGATATCCCCTTCTTCTTCCAGTTCTTGTGCGGAAACAGTTCCTTAGTCCAAACGGGCTCAAATCAGCCAACAATGCAACGACCCTTTCCAAGGTCCCATTCTTTGGTTGGGAAAAGTATTTGGACAAGTCTCGAGGGCTTCCTCCCCGTTATCGGCAATGCATTCGCTCGGGGTCCGCAGCCCCTCTCACGGAGTCTCCGCGACTTTCACTGGCGCCAAAATTGTCTGAATGGCGAGAGACACGATGGTAGAACTAACTGTGTTGTGAAAGCTGCAACACCTCATCTCTCGAACCTTTTTCCGAGACGGGACATAGCTGTCGTCCTCGTACAAAAAGCTTGCAGCGAGTTTTGTGGTAGTTCGATCGCATAGGCTCAGCCTTTGTGACCCATTTCGAAGAACGCTTCGGAAGTTGACCGGAGCAAGGCCGACTAGTGCGTGGTGAGGTCCAACAAGGCCATATTTCGATGCACAATATCCCGTCCAGTGTTAATGATGCTTTCAGCTCGTTTGGAAGCGATATCGCAATTGTACTGTGATAAGGAGCTTCGAATCTTGTCCGTTGGAAGGGTTCACATGCGAACGGTCATTGGACCTCGACGGCGGAAGTCTAGGGGCAAGACGCAGGATCTTTGACAGCAGCATGACAAGGCGTTGAAGCTTCGACGGGAAGCTTCGACGAGATCCTCTTGCGAGAAAGACAGAAGACAAGGCCGTGATCGTCGGCGCTGTCATCGAGCCGGTCTACTCCTCAGGAAACATAGTTGCTGTCTGGATTGGAGACCTGTACAACGTTTTTGATATCATGTCCTCGCATTGAGTCAGAATTCTGGGATAGCTGCCCTTCGAACGCTGAAAGTCACTCGATTCTTCTCAAGCACTGGAAGAATCAATCGTCTACGTAGTCGTTCTTCTCGCATGAGCCACAGATTTCACTATAGCTCATTGTAGTGTCAGTCGCGGCGACACTCATTTTCCACAGTTCCAGACGCGACCCAATCGAATGCCGCAGCTGGAGAGTTGTTCGCGCCTTTGCCGGATGTGGCGCATGAGACGTCAAGGGATGCCGATAGCTAAGTGCAACTTCACGCGTAGAGTCGGCAACCTTCTTACGGAACTATGGCGACTACGTTAGGTAATGGCCCTACTTCGAGGTCATGGCTGGAGGATCAAATCTTTAGCGGGCTGTTTTGGTTACGAATCGGGTACACGAGAGTATCATAGCGTCTGTACGGCGTGGGCTTCGACTGCGAGCAGAACGACACTGAGAGTCCGTCATGCTACTGCGACTTTAGCGATAGTGCATGGTTGGGGTAGACGCGTTTGTAAGTCTGCAGAGTAGATACGTCGGATGCGATTTCCCATGAACCGGGGTATCACACACTACCCATGAGCTTTTATCACCCCGATGGGAAGGTCTTTATTCGTTGGCCTGTTGAGTAGCTCCGCCAGCTGTTTCATATTGTTGAGTTCGAACCTTTCAAGATATGTGTAGCCGCCAAATATATGCGAAATCTGCTCAACGGTCCTGATCTTCAGTGCGTTCGCAAACTGCACGAAAATGTCGCTGTACCAGTCTTTGGTGTTGCCCTGTTCAGCACCAGAGATTCCCACACCAAAAATCCACAGACGCAGCCGATATTCGTTCAAGTCTGCGGTGCACTCGTTCGCACGTTCGCAGGCGCGAATGAGGGCTTGCTTGAGCTGTTTGGCGATGATTGGCCGTATTTGTCTGGCGTCGGTAACATCTGTTGAGGCGCCATGGCTATTAACAGCTGTATTGGCGGCACCACGGATGAAGACGTTCCATACCCACAAGGTCAGAGCATAGCGGCAGCAATTCTCTTTCAAAGAGTTAAGATCCGGTTTTGCTTCCGCACCTGGGCTGGAAGAAAGAAGACGATGTAGCAAGGCCGTCCCACACTCAAAGATGGTTTGTGTATCTGGAGTTACCTCCTCTGCCGTGGAGGGCTTAAGCAGCTTGGCATAAGAGCAGATGTCTGCCGCGACGGCGAGCAGATTAGGGCTCAGAATGTCGTCGTGTTGATGAAAAGAGCTTCCCATTCCGTCAGTCAAGACCGGCGTACCATCCAACACGGTGTGCTCCCTCGGACTTGTGCTTATAGGCCGAGGTGTCCAAATCGGTGGAAGTACTGGCCGGGAAGGATACTCCAAGGCTACGCTGACGTCCCCATTCCATAAAAGGCGTCTTGCATACTCTCCCAGATGCTGAAATCCACCGATGGTTTCCACCATAGATTTGATAATGCGCAGATAGATCTGTGCAACGCTATAGTTCTTGAGATAGAACTCGAACGTAGACAAGAAATAGACATCGATGATGACCTGCTCATCTATGACCGGGTAATCACTTAAGAAATTCCGGAGCAGGCTGATCGCCTTCACCATGTATTTCTCCGGACAGTCTATGTGCTGGACAATGTCCGTCTCAACACTTCGTATGCGGCCTGCGCAAGTTGCGATAAGAGAGTACATGTGCATTTTGTTGTGAAGGCAATTCCGAACGATGTCGTTGACGTTAAGGATATGCTCGGGGCAATGCGCCGAGTCAATTTCTCCCGGCCAGACACAAAGTGGGGTATTGACATCGCATTTGCATGCAAAAGGCTTCCAGCGCGACGTAAAATATTGGATGGATCGATGAACTGTCTCGTCGTAGGCCACCTCGGTAAAAGCGAAGGTGCCGAAGCATTGTCCTGACAATGAAGCGCTTTCAATATGATGGTTCCAATGCGGAAGCAACGCTGAGTTGGAATGGTGCGATCTCAAGTACGACTCATGATCGGCAGTGTTGCTATCATGCGTCTTGGAACTGCAACAACGCTGTCGACACTTATCCTGCTCAACCACGAGCGACAGTGAGTCAGACTGACCCCTCTCAAGCCAGCCCATGAGTTCCTGTGTTTTCTGCACGTTAATTTTGAGAGAAGCATTCTTCTCTCTGCGGGACTTCTCGGCGTGATATCGCTGAACATGGCGTTGGATGGAGGCTCGTGAACGGCGCCCTTTATGCTTGCTCGCCAGATTCTCATTGACGAAGAGGAGAGGAGGTGTGTTCATTGTGAATTTTACTGCGGAGTCTGAACGGTGGCTTCAGGGTACAGCGCTGCATAAGGGCATCAAATGATTTCGTCGGAAGCGACTTACGATCACCGTGTTGTCAGCGTCAAAGGCTTCAGTTGATGCAGGGAGGGATGATTGACAGAGGATCTCGAGCAGCGATTGGTGCTAGGACTGCTTACATCTGCTTTTCTCTTGTAACGTCCGTGCCCGAGACGACGTTGTTGGCGGGGTTTCAGTGGTATCTTAGTAGAGCAAGGCTGATTGGAGTCTAGGCCATGGGGAGCTGAGGGCGCATCATAGCGTAGCTAATACCCTGCCCCAGTGGCTGCCTGAAAGGCTGCCCGTAAGATGTGGTGTGATCGTCTACTTGCCCTCGCAAATTGGGAAGCGAATGCACGATTGATAATCCGGGCGTTTGAAAGGTGTTTGCCACGGCTGGCAAGGTCTAGGGGAGGGGTCTAAGGGCTTTTGACTTACGTCAGCAGCTACAATCTGCATAAACTGCCCGGATAAAAGCATTGCTCTTGATAGCTACGTAAACGCAAATCTTGAAACGTTATGAAGTTCATGTCCTGGGGTAAAGGGGACGACCCGCAGTGCCCTTTGTTTTGGGGCCCCACGAACTTTTGCTGGGGCGCCTGATCGCAACCCTGGTCAGGCCAGACGAGACTTTGCCCGATTTGTATTGGCAAATTTTCTACCCAACAAGTTTTGGGCGTATGTTGATTGCAATCTAACAAGTTCGACCATCTCACAAGAATCATGCGACTATTCGCTGCTACATCTGCCATATGGCAAGCTTCTGATGGAAATACTCGCAATTCTGGTCGTCTACAGTCTAATTTTACACAATATCCAGATCATCATCGTCGACATGACCATGATCATGCCTGCCACCGAGACTCTCCCTTCCAGGATGGCGAATACCCTTTTCTGTCAGAAGACGCGTCTTCTTGACAGGAGACAGTCTCACACTCTCGGCTGGACGTTTCCTATTCCCCTTTCCAGCCGGGTCGGAATTCATGATTCCTACTTTCAGAACAGGTGCAGATCTCTGACTTGCTTGCTCACTCGAACAGGAGCTATCGACTCCTAATCTTTGCCGGATGTACTCTCCTCCTGCGCCACCAGAGTTGTTCCGGGCCAGGTTTCGCGCAATGCTGCGTTCTTTCTCTTCGTCGACAAGCCTTTTTCGAAGACGGGACTCCTTGTCTCGAGACAACTGCCCTTCCGCAATGAATGGATCGTCGTCATCCATATCAAGCAAGTTTGCAGCACTTTTGTCTGAACGATAGGCAGGAGTTCCAGATATTCCGGAATTCGAGCCACCTCCCGATGATGCAATGAAGTAATGACTCCCCGTGTGACTATCAAATCGTGGGCCTTCCTTTTTTGGCAGGAGTCCTTGCCTTTCCTTAGCTTCCCGCCCCCGTCCTGGCACACGTACCGAATTGAAGCGATTTCTGGCTGCTGGACCACCATCGCCTCTGCCTAGACCTGATCCGTTCGATCCCATATTGACGCCCATCCGTCCCGCCTGCGTTTTGGAAATCTGAGCATTGAGATGCCACTCACAATATTCCGTCTTTGCAGAATTAACCCAGCTGCCACATTCCTTGCCATCCCTTTTGACTGCCTTGCAGAACCCTAGATCTCGTGCAGTTCCAATCTCGAGGACGGTGTCATCTCCGCTGTGCAGTGTAAGACTAAAAGCTCCAGTATCCTCTTTCCCCTTCTTGGGCAGCATGATGCTTGGGTTTAAGATAGCAACCACCGTGCCCAAAGACAGCCGATGATAGCGCGGAAGCGCGGTTCCGAACAGGAAAAGGTCGACGCTCCATGTAAGGTCAGTGAGTTGGAGGACCATGAATTTCTTCTGGTTCTGACTACCGTCCTCCCATTGTTTCTCCCATTCATTACTGCCCTTGACTGACCCAGCTGACTTTGCAGGCCCCACGCCAGTCTTATGGTCGTGCGGAGACGACTTCGATGCAACTATTCCGAACACCACATAATCTACAACAGATTCGGGCAGTTCATATAACGGAGCATGAATACTTTTGAGTAATTGGGGCAGCCGAAGTGGGGTGAAGCTGTCGTCTGGCAGAGTGCGTTGGAGAAAAGTGTGTGGTAGAATGCGAGTTGAGAGGTGTAGTTGCGAGAAAGGTTCGAATAGGGATGCATCGCTATCCTGTTCATCCTTCTGAACAGTATTGCTATCTTTGTGGTCTGACGAATGTGATGGCTTTCTCGAAGGGCTTCGAAGGTTGGGCGCGGTTTTGCTGCGTTTCAGCTGTGGAGAAGTGGCTTTGGATTCTCCCTGCGAGCGCAGGATGTCATCCCGGCGGAATTCGACTTCTTCACGATAGTTGACAAATCTGGGAGGACTATGAGTTTGGGCTTCCTCAGCAGCCCGGCGAAGACTCTCAATTTCCGCCTGATTGAGCTTGAAACCAGTCCTCCTATTTCTAGTGATTGCTTCTCTCTGATCCTCTCTTGACCTCTCAACTGATCGGCTCTCCGCCATTTTCTCACTAAAGGACTTCATCTGCCCGCCAGTCGTCGTTGCAGTCGATGTGGTTGGCCGAACTGAGCTGAATGCAGAAGATCGTGATGACGGCCTATCCAATCTTGATATCGCTCGTTGGAACGTTCCATCACGGGTGCTGCGTGCTCGCCGCAGGGAAACGTCATGCCCTCTGATGCCTTTGTCGATTCCCAGTAACACTCGACCGGGGGATTTTGGCTCTGCAGATGTTGTCATTTTTTTGGTGGGCGATATCGGTACTTCTAAAGCAATTTCTCGGGCCTGGACTGCGGAATTTTTATTGTTTCTCTCGTGGGGTCGGCTCGTAGGTATCGCGCTGGTAGGTCGCTTCTGTGACCTGTCCTGTACGGTCAAGGCTTCTGAAGGCTCAGCTTGCAATCGTGCTTTGGATTGTTGGAGTTTCTTCAACTTCAGCTTTGCTTCAATTGCGGCCAGTTTGAGCTGCAATGTCTCCTCGTCCTCATCTTCTTCCATGCCTTCAGAATTGATATTCTCATCCTCGTCGAATAGACGGGTCGAGGCGCATCGTAGGTTCGGTGTTGTAGCAGTGCCTTTGACGGGCGACGTGTATTTGTTTGGCTGCTCCATATATTGTTGGTATTTCCGCCGGCCGCTTGGAGAGCTGAGAAGCGCAGCCTTGGGAGATTTGGGAGGCCAAGATGCTGCCATCATCAGAAACTAGTAGTCCCACGTTACCAGGAAGCGGTCAACATATTAAGCGCGTTGTTCGTTGGAAAGCAGTAGCAACGGACGACGACTCTGTGGCGACTAACCCAACCCGCCGAACTGCGAGCCGCATTGTTTTGCGCAGTAAAGTGAGATTAGAGTACTTTGTAACTTGAGTGCCAGAGATGGACGGAGCAACTGGTCAGTCAACGTCTATGGTGAAGGACGCAATGACAGGTGAGCCCTCATTGAATTCAAGACGTGATTTCTGGTCGCACGGAAGTTTCTAACCTAGCTCCGCATCCCTGTTTGTTGTTGTTACATGTGAAACGTGAGTGTTGAGCAGATTTGGTCAGGACCTTTTCCAATCCTTGGGCCTCGATTCATTATAGTCGTCGCCTCGAAGCAACATTCAAAGATCCTAAAGCCCGATCATTTGCGTCCTTTGCCGATTCACCTAGAATGGAGTTTGGAGAGACTCGTTGAACTTGGAGAAGACGCGTTTACGCGTCTTAGCGCGCCCATTTCACGATCTCGCTCTCTGCGAATGTATTCTTTGTTCACGCAACAGATCATTTGATAAGCAAGTTGTCGAAGGCTTTGTACTACATAGCTTTACGGCGCCGCATCAGCCTCGATAAGTCTAAAGATGGGTGCTCAAACTCGTTCTTCATCCACGTCTAATAGCCCTGTCAAGTCCTCGACCCAATCCAGCGGCGCTCACGAACAGGGCCAACCTTTAAAGCTCTTCATCCTCCCAAAGAATGCCCCATCAGCGGCCCGGTTCCTTTTTTTGAAGCATCCACATGATGGTATCAGGAGGCGATTCTACTTTTGTCCGATCAATGGGTTATATGAATTCAAGAAAGTCAATGCTACCCCAACCGACCCGCGAAGCATCCTCTTCGGTTATCCCATTGGAAATCCTCCGACCAATACTGCCCAAGCACAGGAACCTGCGGACATGTCGAAGGAAGAGGAGGCAGACTGCAGACCACAACACAACGCAGGTACTGTGGACGTTGCGAGCGGATACGTAAATCAGGCTGCAGAGGTATTCGTTGCAACGCCAGTCGACATGGTCTTTATTCTCATACCACTGTTAAGTACAGAAGGACTATCAACAAAATCGAATACTGGGAAAGCTCTCTTCCAGCCACTTGATGATCTGTTGGACAAGTTTTTGGAAGAGGACCAGCACTTACGATATATCCTTGAACAAGGCCGGCACATATTGGAAAGCGCAGCGGCAAAGCTTTGTGACATCGTTGAGGCAGGAGACGAAAAGATGTTCAGACTGAACAATGACAAGCTGTTCAAAACAATCCTCGAGAAAGCTCAGACCGCCGCCCAGAGAGGCCTTCCTTCCAGTCTGGAAGAGAAATTCGTTAAGCGAACTCTCGAGAAACCCGTACTCAGCGTCAAACGCGAAGAGAGCTCCCTTTCTGTTATGACAGAATCAAATGTTGACAGTCTTGGAGGTTCATTCGGCACTGGCGACTCCCAGTGTAGTACAGCCACGTCATTTGCATCTACTATAGCTTCTGAGGCGTCTTCGACAACAACGGCTGCCGGAAAAGAAGGTGAAGCCATTCCAGATGATATCACAAACTTGCAACGACTCCGCACAACCTGGTCATTTATCGCATCTTCGTACTTACCAGATCAATTAGCCGATAAATTGACAGGACTTCTGTCTTCAAAAGTGTGTCCTGTCGATTTCGTTCCACTCGAGGCCTACCTCAGCAATTTGGAAACTCTTCGTGCGGAAGTTCTCGCATCGCGATCGTTGTCAAGCTTTGGCGTGAAACGAGGACTCGACGGTGATACTGCTTCTGAAACCCGGGCGGAGAAAAAGCGAAAGCAAGAAGAGGACGAAAAGCGGAAGAAAGCTGGGGAGTCGAGGGGTGTGCGAGACTTGAAGAAAGTTGACGTTTCCGGCATGAAGAAGATGAGCGCATTCTTCAGAAAGACCTCGACTGCGAAAGTCAACTCTTGAAAGGAGTTAACATTTCCACGTCAGCACAATGAGTGGGACTGCGGAAATCTGTTGCGGGAAATGTATCCTGAATTGCTCCATCGCAATACAGGTAGGCAGCCGCTGCACACAACCACGCAACCTATTCAACAAAAGGGTGCACAAGAACCACCCCTCTTCCGTCTGATGCTCCAGCAAAACATCTCAGAATAATCTAAGTCGCTAGTGCCCTCGACATGCACTGTACATTGCCTCGATTGAGCTTGGTTAAGAGCAATAGGGCCTCGGACCGGCTCACGGACCCCTTCGGCTAGCCAAATGCCAGGTCTGAGTCCACAAATTTGGTAGCGTTTTCGCCATGATGATAGCACTCAGAGCTCATCACCTTTTTTGTGAGCCTGTAAGCTTTCGCAAGCAGCAAGAGCCTGGGAATATACCATGGAAGTTGGACTTGCAGCTACATTTTCAAGTTGAAGGAGCTCGACGGTCATGTCAGCAATAGCTCTACCAAAAGCAACGTCTGAAAGGCCAAGGGAGCAAAGCCCGAATATAGTCTTGAGGACCCACTGTGAGACCATAGTTTGGCCCTCGTGTACCACATCCAAGCTAATGCTCTCAAATTGTGACTGATAAGGTCTGATTCTGGAGCAACAGCACATCATGGTAGCAGTGCCAACGGCTCACACCACCAAGTCTAGTAATTAAACCTTGTCTGTGGCTGGCCTGTCGTGGTATCGAAGTAATAGAGGCTCCTGATCCATTCTGTCCGCGGCCTCCATCACCTTCTCTGCCCAGAAGCTCTTCGCTTTCCACACTTGCTCAACTCGCTCTCTACAGAAGCATTCCGCACCCCGGCCTGCCCGAGTCTGCTTCCGCCCTATCTTGCTCAGAATCTCCCTACGAATTGTACTTCAGCCTCTTCAAATCCCCGCATTACACGAGCAGGTCCTCCATCAGTAGGAATGCCATACCAACGTCGCGGCCTCTAGCCCCTCAGCCTTGTGTATGTTGAGGGACGCCATAGTCATCCCAAATCGAGAGAGGATGGCCCAGCATGGCTTCTGAGCCCGAGAAGTCAAACGACCGAGACAGGCCTGCATGGTCTCGGCTGCCATGGCGTTCTCCAAAGCCAAATCACCCAGGCATGTCGACGATCCCTTGCCGGTTGTATACGGGGCAGGGGACAAAGAAGTCTTCAGGCTGGAGGAAGTTGCATTTACACCGGATGGGTGGCGTCGTTGCTATTAGGATAACACGAGTGTCCTAGATATGCCCGGAAAGTGAAATTTGCACTCACACGGCTAGTGGCTGTAGAAGATCTGGGATGTGTGCTGACGGCATTAAAACGCTTCACGAAAGGCGCCTTGATTGCAATGACAGCTCTCATACTGGCCAACAGCCACAATCGACAAAAACGTCCCCTAGAGAAGGCAGGCTCCTGTCATGGCCACCATTTGGGTGATGACCTGGAACCACTATGTCGCCTGACCTAGCGACAATCGTGAGATCGGTCGGTGTCAGATTTGAGGTTCCAAGCCATCAAGTTGTGACTGGCCTCTGTTGTTTGCTATAGAGTCTAAGAGTATCGGACGGGGCAAGAGCTTGAATGTAGTGTCAGGGGAAAAAAAAAGCAAGCAGTGTGAGAGGGAAAGGGTGAAGAGGAAAGATTAGGTAGAGCAAAATAACATAGACTATCACAGTACTCCTTCAGTAATTTTAGTCTACTCGCATTTAGAATCGAATCTTATGCAAAAAGACGGCGTTTGTGTGACAGAGACGAACAGAACGTAACGAATGTCTCCAACCAACATCGAAAGATAGCTCTATACTCTAGATTTCTCGACTTAACCTTGCCATGGCTCATCCAAACAATGTACAGCTCTTGTGTCTCTCGGTCGCATTCTTCGCCATGGTCCGTGTGGCTCATTCCTGGCTGCGAATATTACGACCTGCGTCATCATGCTTAAAATTCCTACGATCTACAAATAGTCCCAAACGCCCCGTCCTGGAAGCTATATTGAGGGGCAGGAAGGTTGCCAATAAAGTCTTTCGAAAACACGTGGGCCGTCTCCACTCTTCTCTCTCGGCCGAAATCAAGGCCGATTCCTTGCATCTTCTTACCAAGCAACCCTTGTGACATTGATGAGGGTCGTGAAGGCCCGACTACCCTTCATTGCTCATGCTTGTACAATCGTTCTCGCGTACAGTGCGAAGACCTTTCTCCCCTAATCTCACCTACGCCATTCGTCAGTCAGCCAGATCTTTCACAGATCCTTCGGTCAGTCCACCAAACAACACTGAGAGCACGACAGAAGAGTCGGCGGAAAATTATCGGGTCGTACCGGTAACGACTATTAGAAAGGTGAAAGTTGAACACAGCCCGAGCAGCTACAACAAGTGGTTCCGAAAGAAAGCAAAGCGCAAGATGTCTAACTCAAGCGGACCACCGTTTAATGACCTCACATACTACACTTTTGGTACGCCCAATGGTCTAAAGCCAGCAATTGTGCTGGAAGAGCTAGGTCTGCATTATAAAGTGGTGCCCATCGACATCAGCAAGAATATGCAGAAAGAAGATTGGTATCTGGAGATCAATCCCAATGGCAGAATCCCAGCGCTCAAGGATGGGGATATGAGAGTTTTCGAGTCTGGTGCCATTATGTTGTACTTGGCCGACCATTACGACACATCAGAGAAGATTACATACAAGCATGGAACACCACTGTACTATGAAATGCTCAGCTGGTTGATGTTTCAGATGGGCGGAATTGGTCCAATGCAAGGTAGGTTGCACGCTGAGTCGAAGAAGGCACGAGGCTATGGACGAGTCTCCCTGGCGCCACACCATCACCGACAGAATCATTGCGTATCCAATGGGGTCGAGTAGCTTGCTGACTATTTATTCCTTTCAAAGGCCAAGCAAATCACTTCCGCGCCATGGCTGGTGCACGATCAGATTACGGCATCAAGCGCTACATCGACGAGACAAAGCGTCTCTACAGCGTTCTCGAGTTGCGCCTCTCCAAGGCTGACTGGCTAGCAGGCGACAAATATACCATCGCCGATATCGCGAATTACAGCTGGGTTCGGGCCGCCCCAATCTTGCTCGATATCGATCTGAGCGAGTGGCCGGGCATCGACAGATGGGTGAAGAGGATCGATGCAAGACCAGCCGTAGAAAAGGCAAATAATGTGCCTCCGAGGAGGATGACACCCGAGGAGGTGAAGGAAATGTTCGCGAAGATGAGGGCCAGGATCGATGCTATGGAGAATACTGACAAGCACTGAACGATGGATGACTAGAAAGGCTCTTCCATTTGCCGAACGTACGAACAGGATACGTACCCGCTGAGGACTTCAATAATGAAGCAGGAGTCCCATTCCTTTCAACCCTGTTCTTCACGTTAGTGAATATGGTGACCTACTTGGCTCAACCCGCGCGTGCGACATGGGCTCAGCAGGATCAAGTTCTCCTGGAATCCTTGAAATCCCACCATATCCTCCTCGACAGGTGTGACTGCCCAAATTCTTGCTCAGGCCCCGCTCCTATGGCCCCTGCCTTCGTCGCCGGTGCTTGATCAGTGGGAACGGCAATGCTTTCGACCTCCGGACGATGATGTGCCAAGCCACCGCGGCATTTGCATCCCACTGTCATTTCAATCAATGCATACCCTACGAACGTCTCAAATCTGCTAGAAACGCAGTTCGATGTTGTCTTCTCGCCATCGGCGATTGCGCATTTGAACTGCTATCTCTCTTTCCTATTCTTCCTTTCTCAACCGGCAATCTACAGCAGCGACCAACTCTGGTGTTTCTCTGGCACATTCATCCCACGACGTCAAGTCATACCCATCTAGATCCTGAAGGCATCACTTCATCGCCTTCCCGTCCCGCTCATACCAGACCTTCTTCCTCGTTGCTCTTGCTACCCTATCATACCCAAGCCATGAATCATGCCAGACAACCAACCGGCTCTCCAAGACGGATACGGGACAATGAGGGGAAGTATATTTCCAAGTTATGGAATGAGCTGCCGCCTTTCTAGCCGCCTTTGTCTGTCCTGCTAGTTCTGCTTCTAATTTTGATTCGGACATTGGAAATCCCAGAGCAGAGGCGGTGCCTGGCTTTGAGCCTCACTGAGGCCTTGAGAGATGATCACCTGGACGCTAGAGATGCCTTGGGAGACATGGATGGCGACGAAGAAGAAAAGGTATGTTGTGGTGCAATGTGAGGCGAGCAAGGAGGGGGGCAAAGGCGGGGAAGGAGGATGAGGTACGGCAGCATCAGTCAGGGAAGACGGAACGAAAGTGCGAGACTTGTACAGAGAGTCATGGTTCTGGTCGCAGTCTTAAACGGGTGCGGTTACGGTGCAATGCAATACATGAGAATGGGCATGGTGTTTACGAGGTATCTTCCATCACTGTCCTAGGTTTTGTTAAGGGGCTTTGATGCTCAACGAGAGGTCTTCTACTGGGGTGCCGTCGCAACCGACCAATGCGCGGAAAGTTCATGAGCCATGGTTCTGGGCCTGGACAACTTCGGCATTGGTATGGGGAAAGTTGTAGGGAATTGCAAAGAGGTTTCAATTATTTTCGTTGAAGCGCTACGGTCACATTGAGTCTCAAGCTCTAACGATAGTCTTCTCAAACACTGCCATAAACTAGACGATCCGCCAGTAGTGTTAATCTGCAATGTCGCCGTGTCTTCTCCAGAAAGGTACTGACGTACAAGTCTCTTACAGCTGGTTGGCAGTGTTGAAATCCTCCAAACCCTCTTCAACTCGCTTTGTCATTGTTTTCTCTCCCTCTCGAACCCAGACTCGTGGGTCAAAGTATTTCTTATTTGGCTTGTCCTCACCCTCAGGGTTTCCGACCTGCTGCATCAGATAGTCCTTCTTGTTTAGGACATAATCCCGAATGCCGGTCAAATATGCATATTGCAGATCCGTGTCGAGGTTAACCTTGACAACTCCATATCCAATAGCATCAGAGTATTCTTTCTTGGTCGATCCAGAACCGCCGTGGAAGACGAGGAATACCGGCTTGTCTTCCTTTGTATCATTCTCCTTCTTGACATATGCTTGATGCTTGGCGAGTAGTTCCGGGTGGAGTTTCACATTGCCAGGCTTGTAGACACCATGGACATTGCCGAAGCCAGCAGCGATGCTGAAGTAAGGGGAGATCTTGATGAGGGTCGTCCAGATGTTGTTGATGTCTTCGGGCTGGGTATAGAGCGAGTTGTTGTCAACATCCTCGTTGTTCACACCATCTTCCTCACCGCCGGTGATGCCGATCTCCTGTGACATCGGGTTAATTCGGAAATTGCGGGCGGTGGGGCACCAAAGGGACGTACCATCTCGAGCCACTGTTTCATTGGCGCAGCACGCTTCAGGTATTTGGCTGTTGTCTCGAGGTTCCAGTCCACAGGTTCTTCTGACAGATCGATCATGTGAGACGAGAACAGAGGTTCGCCATGCTCTTTGAAGTATTTCTCATCCGCATCCATCATGCCGTCGAGCCATGGCAGGAGCTTCTTGGCGCAGTGATCAGAGTGAAGGACGACAGGGATACCGTACGCTGGGGCGACGGAACGGATGTAGTGAGCGGCTGCAATCGCTCCAGTAATTGAAGCGGATTGGTCTTTGTTGTCAAGGCCCTTTCCAGCAAAGTAGGCTGCACCACCTTGAGACGTTTGTAGGATGATCGGGGCATTCTTGGCACGAGCTGCTTCTAGAGCTGCCACAACAGTCGACGAGGAGGTCACATTCTGCTGATGTTAACGATATAGCGGTAAGGAGCCTAGCAAGTTACTCACAATAGCTGGAATTGCAAAGTTCTTCTGTTGGCAATACTTGAAGAGGTTGAGGACATCATCGCCAACGATAACGCCAGTTTTTCGGGTCAGGACGTCTTTGACACCCATGTTTGCGTCTGTCTGGTTAGTTCAGTGAATTGGTATGAACTTTTGAGAATTTTCGGGAGAAAAGGATGTTTATGAGGAAGAAGCGAAGAATTGTGGTAAAAATGATCCAATGACTTTGGTGGGGTCGAAAGTGCTCAATGTTTTCATGCGGGGCTCTGAATTCAAAGCTAGAGCTGCCGGGGGTGGCATGTACGGATCGGGCGAGACCGGCAAACGGTTGAAGAAGGAAAGAAAAATTTCCGAGACCTGGGCATCTATGGACTAGTAGATGCCTTGAGCATCAAGAAGATGCACAACTCCCTCTGGTTCTTCAGGATACGCGGAAGTCCTTTGGTTAGGAATTGTTCGTACTTCTGATATGCTTTACAAATATCTACCCACAATAAGGATAAGCTATATGGCCCGGAAACTGTTACAAATGCGTATATTCACGATGTTGCGTCATCGCCAGGTCTTTCTAGCTCGTAAAAAAGCAAGTACACCTCCCGCTGCATCGCCAACACGTCTGCTGTCTTACATTCCTTGATCTTATCGTCGGAGATTCGCCACCAGCGGTCGTTTGATTTCTTTTTCCGCCGAAACTTAGGCACTGTCTCGATATTGATCTGTGACTTGCTCCGGTTTTTTGCAGGAGAAGTGGACGTTTGAGGTGTCTGTAGTCGACTTGACACTCTTGATTGGTCCTGAGTTGAACTTCGCGGAGCCGATGTCGGTGCTACTCCATTGTGTTGATCTGGCGTTGACCGAGATGATAGTCGACTTGTCGATCGCGACAGCGATGTTGACGATATTGAAGGCGTAGAAGGTATTGAGAGAGTTGATGGCATGTTATGGCTGTGCGCCACTGCCGGTATTCGAGGGCTCGGGTCTGCGGATGGAGCAGCGCTACCATTTCTGCTTGCCGCGGCATACGCACTGAAGGTGTCGGGCGTGGCGAACGGTGGGTAAAGGTGATTGCGACGAAAGGACTCATAATGCCCGCTATTGTGACTGCCTTTGTGGCACACTATGCCCAGTAGCTTATACCACTTTTCATCAAGCAGCCCACCGAGGCGTAGCCTTTCCGGATAAGACACTTTTGCCATATTCTTGGTCGAGTAGCTGCGGGGATTAAAGACAGAGCGTGACAGATGTATTGCAACAATCTTCGGAAATGTGGTGATGTACATATGCTTCCTGATCTTGCGTTTCGGAGCTTGATCTGACGGAGGTAGCTCGATATCTTTCGGTACCTGTTCTGGATCCTCTTCCAACGCCCTCTCTATGAGCTCGATGTCATTTTTAAGGCTGGCTTGCTCCTTTTCTGATTTCGATTTTGCAAGAGCCTTGCGCTTCCATTCCAAAGCATGCGTCAGCCGGCACTTGTCACACTTGAAATCTTCAATATCCTCAGTTTTCAGGAGCACATCGAAGCAGTGATCGAGAGTGGTAGAGCTTTTTTGCGGGACATTTAGCGTCAATGAGACGAAATCTGACGAGCTCGGCTTGTTCTTGAATCCACAGGAAAGGCATCTGATTTGTGATTCGATCTTTCCTTCAAAAGGGAAGCCATCATCCATTTCCACCAACTCCGTTTTCTCCGGACTCAGTACATTGGTTAGAGCTGCGTTGTCCCAATTTATTGCAATTGCCGGTCCTTCGATGCTCTTCTCATCTTGGTCTGCCACGGCTTCGTCTTTTCCATCTGCATTAGAGACCTGCTTTGTCACCTGTGCTGGCGCTTTTCGCGCCCTGGCCGCTGCGTGATACTCATCACACAAACGTTCTGCTACGACTTGGAAAAATTCTTGCGCGTCTTGCTGATTGCGACTGATTCTTGTCCGAAAAGCCTTTTCGAGGGCTTCGATCATGGGTCGAGCGGAAATTGTCTTCTTGTAGATTGGTCTCTCATTCAACGCGTCCAGCATTTCCTTCAGTGCCCTTGTCACAGGTCCTTGCTGCAAATCCCGAATTTTGTCTGGGGTTTCGCCCTTCTTCAGATCGGCCGGAACCTGCTCATAGACCTCCGAACCATCAAGTTTCCTTCTGTGTAATTCTTTGATGAGATAGAGTCGTAGGTCGCCAAGTCCTGCAAGCGCCTGCAGGACAGAGTTAATAAAGCAGTCATTGGCAGGATTCGAAAGTCCAATGATTCCGCGCTTCCGCCCATCGCTGGTATTATAGGAGTTCTCTCCATCGATGAAGAAGGTTGGCCCGAACACATAGAAAAGAGTGATAGCAGCAAGGGAAGCGCCAGCCGCATATGCGGCTACGGTGACAGGCTTGTCGGGCATCAATTCTTGTTACCGGCCCATTTTCTGTAGTACGCTGATGTCTGCCGCGATCGAAGCAGAGTAGAGGCGCGATCGCAAAACCTCAGCGCGAGCGTATGATACAGAGAACTCTTTTGCCAGACTGTTCAAAGGGAGTATGGGTAGGTGACCAATTTGTAAGAATGTGAAAGCTTTCGTTGCCTAGCTTTTGCGTGAGGGCTCTGGTGACGGGACAAGCACTCCAGACCCGGGGGATCACATGTTCGTGACGCAGGACGAGGAGATAGAAAGATAGTCTTGGGTAGCAGCCGGAAGATGACTTCAAGTTTCGTAGTCGCGGCCTCGGCTTTGTTTGGGGGAAATGCGCTAATCTGTGTACGGCGAGCGAGATCGCCTGCGATAGCAGTTATCATCTTCCAAAAGCGGGCAAAGAGCTTGGCGACAAGGTCTGGTCATCCTAGACGACGGCGAGCCGTGGCCAGTGACGTTATCTCGAGCCCCCACTATTCGCCCTAAGCCGCGACTTCAAATGTCACATTGCCTACAAATGCGCGATTCTTTTCCGCCGCCTTGTTGAGGACTTCGCATTCTTCGGCTTCTTTGTCCTCCGTTTCCCTAGTCTGTCCTTCCTCTTTTTGTTAATTCTCGCTATATCTTTGGCTTCGTTTTGTGATGTCGAAGAACGAGGTCGAAGCTGAGGGAGTACCTACTTCTTCGAAGGGGTCGTGGACGTCGTTTCTCAGGGTAGGTCCCTCAATGACACCTATTATCATTCTTATTAAGATTGGCTAATCCCTTTCCCCTAGTCGATCGCGTCGTTCAATGGAGATCTCTCCTCTCTGACAGCACCTGCATTTATCCTTTCAACCCAATCGCTTGTTGAATTCTCCGCCTACTGGACCGAACACCCATCAATTTTCGTCGCGCCTGCGAAGGAGCCTGACCCGGCAAAACGGGCTCTTCTTGTGCTCAAGTGGTTTCTCTCGTCATTAAAATCGTCTTATTCGTCGCGTAATGAGAAGTTAGGAAGCGAGAAGAAGCCATTGAACCCATTCCTTGGCGAGCTCTTCCTGGGAAAGTGGGAAGATGAATCAGGCACAACGCATTTGGTTTCAGAGCAAGTCAGCCACCACCCACCAGCGACTGCGTACTGTATATGGAACGACGAACACAATGTACAGGTAAGAACGCAACCCCACTTCGTCAATTCCAAGGTGCTGACTCCGTCTTTCAGCTGCAAGGTTACAACGCTCAGAAAGCTTCCTTTTCGCGCACAATCCACGTAAAACAAATCGGCCACGCCCTTCTGACTCTCACACCACCCAATTCTACAGAGAAAGAAACCTACCTTATCACCCTTCCCTCCCTTCATATCGAATCATTGATCTACGGCTCGCCATTCGTCGAGCTCAACAAGTACACCCACATCGCCAGTACCACTGGCTATGTTGCCAAGATTGATTACAGTGGCAAAGGTTGGCTGTCAGGCAAGAAGAACAGCTTCACCGCTGCGTTGTGGAAGGAAGGCGAGGGCAGTGACAAGCACCCCCTGTACACTGTGGATGGGCAATGGAACGAGGGCTTTACCATCAGAGAGGGCGAGGGCAAGCATGGAAAAGAAATTGATTACTACGATGCAAAAGCCGCAAAGACGACACCGTTGACGGTCGCGCCAATTGAGGAGCAGGATCCGTACGAGAGCCGCAAAGCTTGGGCGAATGTGGCAAGGAGCATCGAGAAAGGTGATATGGACGCAACGAGTCATTACAAGTCGAGAATCGAGGTGGCACAGAGAGCTTTAAGGAAGAAGGAACAAGACGACAAGCGAGAATGGAATAGAGTATTCTTCAGCCAAGTCAGTCCGGACAGTCCAGAGGAAGCCACCTTTCAGATGTTAGTAAAGATGATCAGCGGAGTTAATGGCTGGCAGGGAGTTGAACCAGAGAAAACGGCAGGTGTGTGGAGATTCGACCCGGAGAAAGCAAAGAATGCCGCGCCCCCATATCATGCTGAGGGTGTGTTAGGCCTTGGTGAGAATGAGGATGGGACGAGTGCTCCTGTCAGTCAAACAACGACAAGGACGAGCACAGACAGCAGCCTGAAATGATGGAAGAAGTTCGAGAGAGCAAGACATAAGGCTCTACATTGATTCAGCTAACTGTATTCCATAGAGAATTTTTTCGAATGGGGGATGGAAGACTTGTACCCGCTTCTGCGAGTGAGAGGCGAGGATTATCTCTCACTCTTTACATGTGATAGAAATCATGCGATCTTAGATATGCAGAGTCATCGACCATTGCTCACAGAAGATCTCACTTGGCTGATCGCCCCAGCATTTTCTAGCGACTGCTGCACTGCATGTCACATAGCACCCCTGCAAGCCGAGTGGCTTTCTTGCAATATGCCCCACAAAAGGTAGGCCATACACCTCAATCCTCTTGTTCTTCCTCCTTATAGCAGAGAAGATATTCCGAGTGCTTTTAACCGCGCGATTCGCTATTCCGTGTCTCAGCATCAACGTAGCACTTTCGATCGTGCTGTAGCTGAGTTGATAACTGGCTTCTTGTCAGCGCAGCCGGGGGCCTAGACTGGCAATAGACTTCCCTACGGGTTGTGCATGCGTACCGCATGCGTTTAACGTGCTAAGCGTGTGCATAATGGTAGCTTCAGCTCTACTATGTACAGAGACTGAACGCTGGAGAGAGGAATCACACCTTCTCTCGTCCAGCGGGGTCTTATCGGTGGATTTATTGGCAGGCCCGGCATAGCATGACACTTTCTTAAGTCATCCAGTCATTAGAGAAGTATTTCGGTCCAAGGCTAAGTATAAGGCTTGGTTCCGGGGATTTGTGCTTAATCAAGAGCGCTCCCAAGGCTGGAGGAATCTGGCAACACGAAGAGGACGCGTGGAAGGATCCTGGATTTTGTGGCGTTACACACAGGCACTGCAAGTAAGAAAGGAAAGCTCTAGGGATCACCCTGAGGATGGCTGGGGATGTAACATGTGGCATTACTATCTCCTGCGCTGGCATGGGAGGTGATAATTTGGCGTAAACTCTGTTTCCAGGCACTTCAGTTAAAGCTACAGTGGGCGTTTAACTGTAAGTTCAGTTAACCGCCAGGTAAACAATGTTGGTGAGGAGAGCCTTAAATCATGAACATACGCTACATTATCACCATTGCTTGCGCAGGAGATAGCTACACCTATAGCCCATATATATCCCAATGCAATCGCTTGATCCAATGTACAGGAAAGGGCCTTCACAGTGCTTCCTCGCAGCTTTTATATGCCACCAGGATATATGACATCATAGTAGCTCCGTAGGTGGCCTGAATAGGTCCCGTTTGTTGATTAATGTGCTGACAGGATTTATGTGAATCTGCAGGATTCCCGATTTGTCCCCCTGTAGGTCCGAAACGGAAAGGCCTATGCTACTTTAGCAGAACCTTCCAACTTCCTCCCTTGGACCTCTGGGATCTGCCCACCTGGAAGCTGACTCGTGAATGAGGATGTTCAAATGCGCCTAACGTAAAAATGAACAGTAATCATACTCTATGTTTCAATGCCCCCACATCAACAACTGTCTAGGACAGTCTGGAAAGGTTGGCATTGAGTCCATTCGGATCTCGTTCGGACCTCAGCTTCTATTTTACTGTGAAAGAATGGAAGACTCCATTCCCATGGTCTCCCGATGATGCTTACCTGTTATTCCTCCCCTTGTTGAGCCCAACGCTGAGCCTACGGGACCAAGGGGCTAGTAAGGATGCCAGCAACTACTGCAGAAGCATACCCAGGCCTAGCGCGACTCGACAAAATGATTAGTGAACAGGGTCGATCGTGTGTATGCACTTGAGAGAGCTTGCGTGAAAAATCACCGAGCTACGGATTGCTTGAAAGACCTCGAAATCTGCCTATTTGTTTGTCACTTCCTAGGTCTACTGGACTCCTAGGCTTTTCAGAATTGAAGACGTAAGAATCGGCTGCGTTGTCCCAAAACAGACCTGGAAGGCGCAACATGGGTACTTCATCCCTTAACGTGGAAAGGTCCGGCGATGACACCATTATCACCAATGACACGGGGCCAGGTCAGGAGAAGCTTCTGGACTGGAACGATCCACGCGAGAAGAGAAACCCCAAGAATTGGAGTATGCCAAGTAGAATCTTCCACACGACGCTTCCTTCGCTCCTAGCCTTCGAAATGTAAGTCGATCAGAGTCCATGATCAGCTGGCATACTAACGGCGTTGACCTTAGCACTTTCGCTTCATCAGTCACGGTGCCCGCAAGTCCCCTAATACAGCAGGCCTTCTCCGTTTCTCGCGAAGCAGCTATCCTGCCATTGACGTTGTACACCCTCGGCCTAGCAATCGGGCCCCTCTTCATCGCTCCATTGTCTGAGACACTAGGCAGACGACCAATCTACATCGGTACCCTGACGGTCTTCCTCGCTTTCATAGCCGCATCGGGTGCGGCTAACAACTTCACAACTCTCCTCGTATGCCGCTTTATCGCTGGCTTTGCGGGCTCCGCAGGCTTAGCCATGGGCGGCGGGACGGTAGCCGATATCTGGGCTCTCGACAAAGCAGGCGGTTCGGCCGCTCTGTTCTTCATCTTAGGCCCGTTCCTAGGTCCCACACTCGGTCCACTCGCGGGTGCATATATCGTCCACGATCACGACGGGCGGTGGAGGTTTACCCAATGGATCATCCTGATCGTGGGAGCGCCGATCTGGATCTGCATCATGCTCACCAAGGAGACGTCTAAAGCGCAGATCCTGAAACCCGTGGGGGAGGCGCGTCCTTGGTCCACAGCATACGTTGTCGCAAAGATCAAATACCATATCTGGGGAGGCCTGCTGCGGCCTGTGAAGATGCTGTTCACAGAGGTCATTGTCTTTTTCCTGACGCTGTACACGGCATATGCGTATGCAATGGTCTTCAGCTTCTTTGATAGCTATCCTTACATCTTAGCGATGGATTATGGGTTCAACTCTCGCCAGGTTGGCCTCAGCTTCATCAGCGTCACCATTGGATACTTGCTTGCGACATTCTTGTTTGGCGTCTTTGAGAAGACACTGTACGCGAAAGCGCGTTCTGCAGCGAACGGGATGCCGGCACCAGAGCACCGGCTGTATTCGGCTCTCGTTGGGAGTTTCTTCTTGCCGATTGGCTTGTTCTGGTGAGTTCGGGCTTTGCAGGCATGATTGGGGAGTATCAATGGTTGCTAATGCTTACAGGTGTGCCTGGGAAGCGCACCGAGGGGGCCACTGGGCATCTGTAGTCGCAAGCGGAATCCCCTTCGGTCTGGGGGCTTTCTCCCTCTTCGTAAGTTCAAATCCGGTGCGGAGCAAGAATCGGCCCTGACTGCAATTGGCAGCTCTCCACAATCACTTACCTCGTCGATGTCTATCGAGCCCGTGCGGCAGCGTCGGGTCAGTATATTGTCCCTTCGTCTTTTCATACCTTCGAACGCTGACTTCTAATAGCGTTAGCCGCGAACGGTATGTTGCGATATACTTTTGCCGCGGTCTTTCCGCTCTTCACTTTGCAGATGTATGAGAAAGTTGGGATTCATTGGGCTGGGAGTATCTTTGGCTTTGCGTCCCTGCTACTCCTTCCAATACCATGGGTCCTGTTCCGCTATGGAAAATTGCTAAGGGCGAAGAGCCAATATGAGACGTCTGACTTGTGAGTAAATTGCGCATGAATAGAAGCCGTCGATAGAAGCAAAGTGAGATCTTTTGGAACAGGTTGGGGACTTTACCTTTGCTTTGATAGCTTCATGGTTCGGATGTTGGTTCGTAGAAGGCGGTGCCGATCGTTGCGATAGGTCGCTTCGGAGATACCAATTTCACCAGGTCTGCGAGGCGAGTATGGCGCCTTAGTAGAGTGCCCATAAGGTGCATGCTTGTGAAATGCACGTTTATGACGAGGTACACGTCCACGTGGTGCACGCCCGTGGGATGCCTGTGAGATGCACGTTTATGATGAGGTACACGGCCCATGAAGTGCACGCCCGTGAGATGCACACCCATGAGGTGCACACCTGTAAGATACACGTTTATGAGATACAACCACCAATGAGATGGACGCCTGTGAGGTACATGCCTATGAGGTGTACAAATACGAGGCTTTAGCTATGGTTGTGGCTCATGGTGTGACATCTCATTGTAGCCTTTTGGGTCCGTGGAGGCACTCATGGCCGATGCTATGAGCCACGCCTTACATTCTTCCGGATCTAAGAGGGAGGTCAAGAGCACCTCGAATCCTCGATTTCGGAAGCTCCAAGTGTCTTCAGAGGGACCGCTTACGACTTCGCCGCTATTATTCACGACAACCGGCATGAGATTGGCATTCCGTTGATGCCCTACAAGAGCTGAGGGGACACGTACTCCTGCCCCGGGTTCAGTACAAAACTGCGAATGGGAGTCAGGCATCTAGAAGAGGTGCGTGTTTCGTAGAGGAGGCGGTGTGGATGGCTCTAAAAAGAGACTGGAAATTTGTCATGTTTGAATAGGAGAAATTCGACAGTCATTCAGGCTCCCGCAAGCGAGCGTAGATATCGTCATAAAGAATGAAGCTCTCCCCCTTTCGCCAGCTTTCCACTCCCCACCCCTCCTTAAGAAGCCCTATTATGGAGAGAAAAGGCCTTGAATGGCTTCTGGACTCAACCATCCTAATGTTGCGTGGATGCGGTTAATCACTCCGTCCAATCATTTGTACCACTTGTCCTTTATGTCGTTGGGTGAGACATTGGTGGTGGTGCTGCCTTGCTGAACCGTGTAGCCTCCACTTCCATCTTTGCCGGTGACAGTGTAGGTACCTGTCCCCCCCGAAATTTCGACTTTGCCGCCTTCATTAACATCCTAATTTTATGCAGATGTGGTCAGTAAGTCGATCCAATAATTTGGCAGGAGGGAAATTGTGATGCGAGGAGAAGGAAGGAGGGATGAGTTAGACATGATTGTGAATGTTCCAACTCAGAAGGGGAGGCAACGACAACAGGACGTACCGGCATGATGATGGTGATTGATGATATTTCCTCTATGAAAGTGTTGGACGTTTATCGTGGTTGGTAGGTACAGTGTCTGTATTTTCTTATCAAAGCGTTAGGGAATTGATCTTTGCTTGACAGTGGAGGGAGAAGTAGCTACTTAAGCACCCTTACACTGCGGATGAATTTGGAGATTTCAGCTTGAGATTGATTGGATCGTTGTCATAAACTGTGGGGAATTTGGATAAGGAAGAAGGGTCTGTCCAAATGGCGCGACGCGCGGCAAGGCGTTGGTGCATTCTCTGACTTCTATGAGCTCTCCGGGCAGGCACATTTTCAGTGGCATTTCTTGAGCTAACTACATCCATGTAGTTTACGTAAGAGGTGTTAACTTCGTGGGGCTGGGCCAAAGGGTTGTCCATTGAGAAAGACAGCTCTTATCCGCACAGAGTGTGTTTGCGGCCTTAGGTGTTCTGATTCGACTTCAGCTTCCAAGCAAGCACTTCGAATGATAGCGATGGTGCGAGAGCAGGAATCGGTCACCCAAGACCGGTTAGGCAACGTCAAAGCGCCGATATTGCCTTCTGGCTCGTTCTCAAGGATCGTCATACACGCCGCTGCCTTTGATATCAGTGCTAAGACAGTATTTGAGAAGTTCGGCTATCTAGGCACCATCGTCCTCAATGATGTGGCACCAGCAAACATCGCGACGCCGTGATCCATCTGTGGCGGGCTTCTCGCAAGATCTTGTGCTCGGATTCACTGGTCAGCCTGAGCAGATTCAGGAAGCTGAGCCTTTTGCCAAACTCGACTTTTGGTTTCCCACGTTCTTTGCGAACTTGTGGTCAGGGATTCGAAGATCGCACCCACTGATTTTTGTGGCTTTCCGCACGATATGACAAACCGTGTGTTGCTTATGGCATTATTGGGCTCGTAATTCCTTGAACATTCTCTCACGTCATGTCGGCAAAATAGGCGGAAGTTTAAGCAACGCGAAAAAGCAAAGTGCCTCGTAGCTAGTGTACCATAGCCCATCTGAGGCTGCGACGGTGACCCAATGGAAGACGTGCCCTATTGAACAGTTACGAATATTTCAATGCCCCCATTTCACCATTGGGGTGCAGCGAACCAATGGGGGAAATTGTGTAAGCCGCAATAGGAATAGTACTGCCTTTCGGCACTTTGGGGGTTTGCCATGCCAATCTTGATGCCACAGTAAAGTCTGTCTTAGCCCTTCATTCTAGCCTGATTATCGCCTGCACCAACGATGACTATCTCAGAGATGCCTACAGATGAGTTACAGGGACTCAGGATACCTGGTATTTGGAAGGTATAAGGAGGCGTACATCTCGCTGTCTAGATCGGAGGATCAAGCAATTCAGCATCTTCCTTGAATCTGACAGATTCTAATCGCAAGCCCGGCTTACGATTGGTGAACACCCGACTGTCTAACAAAATGCCTCACGACTTTGAGCATTATGGGGCGTTGACAGCCCTTCCATCAGGAAGGGTAATTGCTCCAGTAGCGTAGCCAGCAACACCGTTATATCTACATGTTACTCGGTACAGTTCTACGAAAGAGAGCCGAGCTGAAGGTTACATCGCCCCGAATCCGTAGAAGGTTCTTAGCCTCACAAATTAGCTTCGTTCATTCTCTAACTCAGCATTGCCGATCTTGTACTGAACCTTGTGGACCCAGCCCTATCCCACCTGCAAAGGAACGGGACCACAAACATGACCACCACAATGCATGGTCTGCGATTTTGGAGTTGCATGTGACCTGTCCCTGCTTGTAAAGCTGTCGGAGAGCGAGTCTTGTGGCGTCCAATTGCTCTCAGGCGCATAAACGAGCAATTGTACACCACAAAAGTATAAATCTGCGGCTTTGGGCTTGCTGAACGTGCGAACTCTGCGAATTATCACTTCGGAGTGACACTCTGATGCATATTTAGTCTCTCATAGTGTCGAGGGCTAGAAAGAAGCACTATATGATGACTGATCCCAGCCCAGCGTTGCTGTTAGTAGCCCAGATATCCAAATATCCATTAGCTTGATGGATCTGGAGTGGATTTGGATTGGCCCTGGCGGGATCAACGGCGACTTTGGCCGCCAAGACTTATTTGCACTGTCTGTCGTCATCGTAAATACTGGGCCTCCTCAGGAGGCTCTAATCCAAAAAGGAAGAAACCTTACCTGTTACATCCCAGATCCTCTCAACATTGTTCTTGCCACGCATCCCATATGCAATTTCACATACCTGGAGCCACTAGTGACTAGTTGATCTCGTCAGCCCTTTTGCCTCTCGCACATATCATTGGGAAGCCGTAATGACTACGTCGCCCGTGAACCCCCCGAATATTGACGTAGCTTTTGGTTTTTGTCTCCTCAACCTGGAATTCGAACGTGGCTGGACATTGGCAAAGACGGCAAGTTCCCGAATCAATTTGGGATCCCTTCGAGCGTTGAAGCTGGCAGTTCTATTGTGGCTTGGGGAGCCGGACTTTCTATTGGTGATAAATCCCTCAGCCGCACGACCCAACCTACGGTACACTCAAAGGGATATGCTACTTAGCCCCAACATACGATGGCCACTCACAGTCTCAGAGACTGAGGCTAGCGAGAGGCAGTGGTCCCGTACAACCCAGGCCTAGGTAATTGGGTAGCAGGTGGTGAGAAGTGACTTTCCCATTGGCTATAATTTGCAATGTATAATTAGGCCGCTGTTGAGATACTCGGCCACCTCACTGCCGTCAAGCTGTTGAAGCTGTTGGCGTTGCTCTGCTCTAGATGTCATGTTGCCCTCTAGTAAGGCCTTGATCCCACCACGCCTTCAGACACTCACACGCCTCAATGGTGTCATCTGGTAGGGCATTTCTCTCCGGTGTGATCAGTGTTGCACACAGTAGACATGTGTGCATATATCTTGGTTGTGGAAGCACTGCTTGTTAATGCTTCTTAATAGAACCACCCTGCCACGGTATCCTCCTTCACCTTCAAGGGTAATCTCAAGCAGTTTGGCCTGCTTGCGGTGACTACATTTCCAACATTCATCAAGTTATGGTATGTTGAGCGCTCGGTATTCGATCCCATGGTCCTAGATCTTAGACACCTTTTGTCTAGAGCGTAAGATGGCACTGCGCTCTAGCCTCAGGAACCTCCGGTGCTCGAAGATCTCTATAGGTAGGGTATCTGCCGAAGAACGCGGGTGTTATCGAAACCAGGGAGCACCATGTCTCTATCCGCAAGGGTTTTTGTTACGAGCACCAGCTGTCCAGGCTCGACGCATATCTTGGCGGTGCGGCCTTGGCGCACACAGGGTTGTCTTTTGTACCTAGTAGCCCTGCTTCATCTTTCTTCCTTCTTTAGATTTAATGTCCTAGTTACAATACACCTCTATGATTCGCTCTAGACTGGCTCCTAACAGGTTTCGGTGCCTAGGGCAGTGCTGAGGTTGTCATCGATCTCCATCGGACCATACAAACCACCTGAATCGACTATCCTGCGATGCAGTCACAAAAAGGGGACACAAGTGGAAAATTGGAAGAGATGGAGCGCAATTTTACATGAAGGAGCGCCGCAGGCCCCGATCTATACCTATTGGGGAGATAAAGCCAGCGTCACTTCTCCCACTCTTAACTGTGCGCTGCCGGCACTCCCAGCGCGGCGGAGGTGATGGATGGTGGAAAATAAGAGCTTCCCCCTGGCTTTTTGCTTCCCTCTCTCTCCCTCTCTCCCCCTCTCCCCCTTTCCTTTCCTCGCCGCCGCTGTCATGGGCTGCAGGGAACGAGCACGAGGCGGCAAGAGGCGGCAAACTGCTGCTCAACAAGGGAGGGCGTCGCCCCAAACTCCAAGGACAAGTACAGTCGGACGTCGCTTTCGTAGGCCGCAAAGTACGGTACGAGGCAGTGGTCAAGCTGCTCCAATCGCGTGGCGCTCTGCCTCTATGACCCCATTTCTGCTCAACTTCCTCCCCATCCACCTCTTGTTGCTGGCACTTCCTTACATACTACTTGGACGTGGCAAATGGAAAGCCGTAACCTGCAAATGTCTGCCAAGGTAAGAAGTCTGCCGCAGCATCTTCCCTCATCTGCGGAGGGAAAGAGCCCCAAGTAGGCGCGTAACCTGGCATGCGCGAATGGCTGATCGATTCGCATCACACCTTCAATAGTAGGCTAGCCATAGCCGGAATGAGGCCTTCTCAATCAATGACTCTATTATTGGATCGACTGTCTGGGGCTCGCCGAAGCGAACAAAATGGTTAGAACATACTTCATAATTACGGACACTAATCCAACCATATTCTGGCATCACTTTACTGTTTCTCATGATCCCAATGATGTTGACTTTGACATATAAGGCTCTGCTAGGACAAGGGTTAAGAGGGCAAGGAGGGTTAGAGATGAGGGCCTGAGGTCAAGGGGTAGGCAGAGTGTTTTTGGCACGGACAATCATTCTTGCGGGGCACAAGTAGCCCCCAACCCCACGGCCGCAATCTGTGTGAGCAACATGTGACCAGCTTTCATTGGCCCAAACTCACCAGATACCCCGCTTAGTCCCAGAGCCAATGACCCGTAGCTCTTAAAAGTTCGAATCTTCAAAATTTGGCTTGAACACTTGCATGTCGTGCTTCAATTGTTTTCGGAGACCTCTAACAGCTGGATTTTCACGGGGCGCTTCTAGCATCCTGTTGCTATTCTTTCAGTAGCGGTGTAACTAATTCACTGATCTCTAGTTGTCATCCGGCATGGCGCTGACGCTTCAAAATCCTCCTGCTACTTTGGGCGGCAAGGAAGCCTTGAAAATGGCCCTTGAATCTTTCCGCCAGAACCTAACCGATGGCGAAAGGCAAAGACTTGTTGAGATGCAGGCCTCGGATCCTGCGAAGCCTGACGAGAACAAAGTCATGATGCTCATAGCCGAGATTGACTGTCAGAACTCCAGAAAGTTCAGTCGCTACGTGGCACCAAAACTTCAACCATTCCTTGATGTCATCCAGCAATTCTCGAGTGCTGTCGATACCTTCATGACATCTGGTCCCCCAGTAGCGCAAGTTGTTTGGGGCAGTGTAAAAGTCACCCTGCTGATTGCGAGCAATTTCGGGGAATATTTCGAAAAGCTTGCAACTCTTTTTGACAGCATCGGCAAAGCATGCCCACGAATACGAGAATTCGGCACCCTATACGAAAGCTCTACAGGTCTTCAAGATCTAGTATGTCGCTATTTCGCAGGGGTGATTGAGATCTGCGGAAAGGTTTTAAAGGTCTCACGGCGACCAGGTATTAAGCAGTTTTCAATTGCCGCGTTCAAGCCCTTCGAGCGCGAGTTTGGCGAATCACGAGATAACTTGAAACAAATCGCCGAACTCATCAAGGAAGAGGTGTGCCTAGCATCGAATCGAGTTCAAGTTCAAGAAGCGAAATTAGAGGACCTCGAGAGGAAGGAGAATGCTGGTTTTCGATCGATCATGACCAAGTGGAATTCTCGGACAGCGAAAGACCTGGAGGAAATACTTCAATTACAAGTACAGGCGGAGAAACGCCGAGTCGAACAGAACCGGAAGACCGTCAGGGACAACCTGTGTCTCCTAGACCCGACCAAGGCCTGGAAGCAAGCGAGGAAGCAATGCCTTGTAGGCACGGCAACCTGGTTTGAGGAGAGTGAAGAATTCCGTCGATGGCTTGAGCAGAAAGGTTCTGCCACCATTTGGTATCCAGGAAAGATGGGAAGTGGAAAGTCCATCCTTACCTCAAACGTCATTACATACTTGATGCGTTTCAGTAGCTCTTCTAACAGAATGTCGTATTTCTTTTGCCAGGACGAAGTCCCTGAGACTCTTCTGTCCCGGAATATTATCGGCAGCATTGCCCGCCAGATACTCGACTCTTTCATTGAGTGTGCTACCGGAAATCAGTTGCAGCGACTCGTTACCGAGAGCTCAGATCTTGACACAGAGGAAAAAGCGTCTTTTATCCTATCTCACTGCCAATTACCGAGCACCTGCTTTATTGTCGTCGACGGTTTGGATCAATGCGAAACGACCGAACTTAATAGCGTTTTGGCTGCTTTGGGTCATTTGGTCGATTGGGCTCCTCGATCTTGCCTCAAACTCTTCGTCTCGAGTCGACCGGAAATTTCCCGACAGTTGGATACCACGCTTAATCCAAAATTCCGCCTTACACCTACTCCCGAGGCTCTCCGCGAGGATATTTCAACCTACATTGAGGCGGCTCTGTATAACAAATTGGCGTCTGAAAAGCTTCAATTGAACGATATAACTCACATTCAGGCTATTCAGAATGCCTTACTCATTGGCGCACAGGGAATGTGAGTCGTTTATACCTTGTTTAACTTCCTATCGTACTTGATCCTCTTTGGATTTACGAGACCCAGATATGTGGGCTAGATTAAGAAAGGTTTCCCCTCATTTCTCATCTACCTTGATGGTTTCCCAGCATTTGTCTCCACCCAGGCTCTCTTTAGTTGAGATTACGGACTAATTCCACTCATGCAGGTTCCTATGGGCTTACCTCCTCATCGAGGATTTGTGTCTGCGCAACAACGATCAAGAGATACTTAACGCGCTTCGCGTTGTTCCTGCAAAACTTTCTGACATATTTGATCGACTACTCGAAAACTCCCTTCTCGATGGGTTGAACTCTGAGAGTTCAATACAGATTCTGAAGTGGACGGTTGGTGCACTGCGGGCCTTGACAATAGAAGAGCTTCGAGAAGCGTTAACAGTCCGACCCGGTCAAACCTATTTCAGTTCAGCGTTACTTCTCAACGATTTGTCTATACCAGTCTTGAATTTACGTGGTCTTGTCTATCTTGATGAAGATGACTCAACAGTTCATTTGGTCCATCATAGCTTCAAGCAACATCTTCTGTCGGAAAGCAAGAACGAAAGGGTAGCGAAATTCCATTTCGAGCAGTCCTCATTGGACAGTGAACTGGCGATGCTATGCATGACATATCTCAACTTCAGTGACTTCAAGTACCACCTTGCAAAGGCACGATCTGGGTCTTCAGCGAGTCTTTCGCCCATCAAATTAGCAAGCAAAGCTGTTGGGCGAAGCACCGAAGCGATGGAGAAGCTTCAAATGGCGAAATTATTATTGCGCGGCTCGCGGCGAGGAGTGGGAAAGGAAAACACAGCTCAGACGATGGATATGGTAGTGAAACAACTCGAAGAAATCTCGATAAGAGCAGCGAGATCGAAGTCGCAGTCTGTAGGGGAGCAACGAGCCTTACATTTCATAGAGTACGCACGCTCTTATTGGATTTACCACGCAAAAAGCCTGCATTCAGATACGACACCGAAAGCTTGGGCTATTTTCGGCCGACTGGTTGATCCTGGTGATTTGGGAGACCCATCTGAAAACGAACTTGCTCAGACCCCTTGGACAGCTACGGAATGGCCTACTCGCGGTCGAAAAATAAGCCAGTGGATTTGCGATCACGATCATCTAGCCCTATTAACTTACATCGAAAGTCAAAGTGGTAATGCTTTTCCTGAGTCTGAGGTGAGATATCTCACTATAGGCTCAGCTAAAAAAGGAAGTCTGCATTTGCTTGAAGTATTGATTTCCTCTTGTAAGAATGTACCTAATAACTTAACCGAAGCCCTACAAGCCGCGGCGGGAGGTGGCCACCTCCATGTGGTGGAGAGGCTGCTGGCGGCCAAGGCGGACGTCAATGATGCTGCTGCTGCTGCTGACTATGGTCGGACGGCCCTGCAGGCGGCGGCGGGAGGTGGCCACCTCCACGTGGTGGAGAGGCTATTGGTGGCCAAGGCGGACGTCAATGCTGCTGCTGTTGGTAGCTCGTATGGTGGTCGGACGGCC
>Ga0335072_10000602_pt1 | contig 66746 bp, 66 predicted proteins | sample Lox_Sample_21_FD_206725 | JGI IMG/M metagenome (GOLD analysis project Ga0335072, IMG submission 206725) | Soil microbial communities from Loxahatchee National Wildlife Refuge, Florida, United States - Lox_Sample_2.1 | ecosystem: Environmental > Terrestrial > Soil > Wetlands | place: USA...
CTGTTGTGGCCCTGCGGAGATTTTGCAATCGAGGAAGACCAGTTTCATCCAGCGGCTTCATTAAGCGCTAACTGTATGGAAAGGCTATGCTGGGCACACATGTACGTACCCCGCTGTGGCCTTTCTGTACGCGCTGACTTACCCTGCTGGGCACCCGTACTTACCCCGCCGTGCCCCTTCTGTACGCGCCAACTTACCCTGCCGTACCCCCCCCCCGGGCGAGCCCTTCTGTGCGCGCCGACTTACCCTGCTGGGCACACATGTACGTACCTGCTGGGCACATAAAGAAAATCTGTGTCTTCATACAAATTCTATTACAACACTGAGCACGAGGACTATGATACCGACGATGAAGTTGAAGAAGCCAATGTCGCAGACGACATGATCAAGGTCATCGAAGGAGACTGGTGACAGATAGCAATCTCCGTGTTGTTACTTCATTGATTCTTGTGTTATAACCGTAAATCATAGCTTGTTGAGCAATAAACTCTGCATCTGCTTGAACAAAATGGTAGCCGCAGCAATCTCCAACCCCATATCACGTATCCATATGAATTTCTACTTTCGTTTATTCGCGATTCCCGTTGGTCGTGTCGGGCATGCGTCTCCTCTCCTTGGCCGCTCTTCCCCATCTTTCAAGAATGTCCAGCGATAAGAGCATCTCAATAACCCCGACCTCATAATGATTTCTGCCTTGATGGCCATCGGCAGTGTCATTCCCTCTTTCATGGAGATATATGTCTATCCTGCCGCCCCTAACACCACGCTCGTAAGAGCTGGCAGGTTTAGCATCAGTTGTAGCATCAGTTGCATCCCGTCCGTACTCGAACGCAGGCGAAGCGGAAGTGTCGCTTTGTGTGAGAAACTCGGTGATGGTTCAGCGGAAGTGACTTCGTTCAAAGGGCTCTGTGCAAACCGCTGCAGGCGAGAACTCGCATCTAAAGAAGGTCAGTTGTTGTGTTGAATTCTTGTGTGCTGTTCTTACTGCAATCAGTCCGCGAAACTGCACTAGAAGCATCCGGTCTCTTCTCGTTGCACGCAAGGCAATAGTCCATCGTCGCCATCTCGAATTTGTGGGTTACAAGTACGGCCTAGCTATCGCAGCTTGTGGGCGGTATCATGGCCCTTCATATCATGGAACGCAAAATTTGCGGTAGTACAGGTACGAGAATTTTGGTGGTACATCGTAACGCATATTTTGTGTTGTACTAGCAAGCAAGGAGTTATGTCCAGGGTCCAATTCGGTAGACGCAGCCGCCATCCATGTCTGTGGCACGAAGCAGGATTGCTCCATTGTGCCGGTGGTAGGACTTTGTATTCCTCCGTAGCACATGTGGTCAGCAGGCGCAGTCGAGCGCGAATCCTTGAAGTCTCTTTTCCTTCTGCGTCGAGCTGGCTTCGCGGCGGACGTCCTGTTCGCACAAGGGGCTCAGTGTACCGAGGTGATGTCCGTTCGAGGACTGGAATGCTGATAAAGTTGCCCCACAGCGCGGAGCGGCGCGCTCGCGTAAAGGAGGACGGCGGCGGGTTCGAGTGGCTGCAGTTAGGATTGCACGCATCGTTGGAGACGTTCCGTCGTCGCTGTGCTGCGTGGAGCGACTGAAAAGATCGTGGCACTTTGCTGCGAGATTCAGTCAACGCTTTACAGTCGCTTGCAAAACCGGCTTCACCGCTTGGGCACGGAGTTCCACATACGCCCAGAAACGCTCTAGCCGTATATAGTTAGGCGTTAGTATACCCGCGCCTAAGCGCGCTTAACAGATTGTACCCCCACGCTCTGCCCGCAAGGGGAAAGCCCTGTGCGCGTCGGCACTCCCCCTGCTAGTGCGTTGGCAACCCTCTCGTCCGATATCACCGTGCTGCACCTTTGCTGCGCCTTTGCTGCACCTTTTGGTCGCATGATACTCGCCACCAAACTCCTTGTTACGGTTAGGTGTGCGAACAGCGGACCGGGCACGAGCCGGCGGAGATCCGTCCAGTGGCAAAACCTAGATATTAAAAACAAGCCATCCATTTACGGTGCGCTGCAGCTGCCACAGCCACTTTGCTCGCTGCTCTCAGCTGAATGCGACTGCTGATAGCTGAAAGCCAGTCTCTCCACCCCCCTTCTGGAGGCACATGTAATGAAAAAATCCTCTTATAGTCAAGTCATATCGCCCCTCACAGTTGTGAGGCGCAATCTCGTGAGTGTGACTGAATCTGACAGGCTTCTTTGAATGTCGGTGGCAGAATCTATCTCCTAACTTCTTCTCGTTACTGCAAACTATTTGGCTTCTTTTGCTTTCACCTCGGCATCATGGTGTCGATGGATCATCACCCTCTAGACAAGACTTCTGACCGTGACACTCCTAAAAGACCAAAAAGTAATACTTCAACAAGCAAGTTAGTAGGAAAATCCAAGCTGGCATTGGCAATAGCACCGACGGCGCTGTTTGCTGTCACCGCGTGGTTCGCTACGTCAACCTTTTCCGGCAAGCCTGGGAATCAGGCAAACCACATCCTCCAGTCACATCTCAAAATCTCTTTCAGCTCAACAGTCACCGTCCTAAGAGTGCTGCAAGGCCTCACTTCTACATTCACTGCTGCTGCGGTCGCCCAGTCCTTCGAGGGAATTCAATGGACTCTAGCAAGCCGCGATCGTGGAGTACGACTTCTCAGCTTTCTCGGTCTATCGCCAACCACAGGTATCTTTGGAGCAGTCAAGCTAGTCTTCGGAAGGAAAGAGCAGCAATCTGACCGAGCGTGGGCAGCGTCAAGGTATGATTATCCTTGATGCCGAGCTCCTGGATTTCCAGCTGCTAACATCATTGCGCGGTCAGAATCCTTTCCACCATTGTGCTTTTCGTGGGTGGCCTTGTTTTGTTCAGTGAGTTCAAGGGTGCAGCAATCTGCTCTCAATGAACACCCTAACGACTCGTGTAGTCAAGACCACGGCCATTACAGCCTACTACCAAACAGACACATTCCACGTTACTGCAGGCACCGGGCAGTTCAACGGTTCTTTCGTAGAATCGTTCCTGGAGAGCATCGACAATGTGGTTCCATATTGGGCGCTTGCATCAACATACAACTTCGTCGCAAATCCACTATTTTCCATCCCGTCTCGTCCAATATCCTGCCCGAGGAGAGGAGCTCAGTGTGATTCATATCTTTTCCCAGGAGGCACATACCTGATGTATCCTCAGCCAACTCCTCAACCATCTGCAGACTCGACAATTATAATATACGATGCGCCGGGTACACAAATCGACTTTGCCCAGGGTCTTGATGCGTCGGACCAATTTCTATCACAAGACTGCATCGTGTATGGAAATGACAACAGCCTTGTCGGTGTTGAGTTTTGCTTGGCCATGAGCCAGGCCTCAGAAGGGTCCATACTTGCGGGTAGGCTCTCCACAGAGCGCTATTCTGAGTGCATCTATGGTTGATTCCCATCACAGGGATCTTTGCATGTCCTAACGGGATCCAGGCAGGGAGTTGTCGTATCTCTCAGCCAGGTCCTGTACCTAACGTGTCTACAACAATGACCGTCTACAATCGACAAGCGACCACCGTCTGCGCCGCCTCAAACAATAGCATTCTATCTGTCTACGACCTCGGAGATCCACAGTTGGACCTGGCCGTCAATATTACAGCCCTACATCTTGCCGTTGGTTGGCTCCTGAATTATACCGCCTCAGGCCTACCCGCTGAGTCCTCCATCAATTTCTGGTTCTGGTTCACTCCCTCCGGCACATACAGTTCCATCTGGGAAGCCAATGCGTACACTACGTTGCAAAGCTTGCTAGCTTTCATTTTCTGGGAATTCTGCACGAACAATAACGAGAATCCAGCCGTGGCACCAGAACAAACTGGCGGCCAGCCTGCCCTCTCTGCAGCGTTTCAGACGACAGCTTCGATAAGTGTACCTTATACAAGATTCGTCCTAAACCGTGGCGCGTTCATCACGTATGTCATTCTTCAATTTTCGGCACTGGCATTATGCTGGAGCGTCATCGTCTGGCAGTGTATTTCAGGCCATCGTCATCCCAAAATCTCATCGTACCCACTTATCGACTTCGCGAGCAAGCTTCAGGAAAAGCGCGTTGGGGGCGTGCAACGCCCACTGTCTCTCCGTACACTTGTCTCACCCGAATCCGATGATCGAGCAATCAGGCACTCGCTGACGAACGTGGAGATAACTATGGCATGCCTTAACAGTGGTGAGTCTGGTGACATTGCTGAACCCGAGGCTAGCTCGTCAGGGCGAATAGATTCGAATGACGTCCTCCACCGGGAGAACCCACCGCTAGCAAATCATCCTACACAGCCTAGCAATCATTCCGCGCCGAAGTCCCGAAGGCGTTCTGCCGGAGAGGGAGAAGATGAATCATTTCTCCATCATCAGATAAATTTCAAGAGTCGTCGCCCTCAATTCCAAGCTTCTAGCAACAGTAACGATGCCGTCATCTTAGATAACAATTTGAGCGGCGAGTTAAACCATGATGCGTCTTCTCCGATTGTAGTGGCTGCTGCTCCTGCTAATACCGCTGTTTCCCCGGACGCATCCGCCACAACCGCAAGCAAGCAATCAGACAGTCCAGGTGAGCGGGAAGGAGGTTCCCTTGCGCACTGTGGCGTAGAATGATCAAGTAGGACATGCAAAAGACACACCGGGTATCCCCTCGTCCGCTGTCGGATGTTGCGTCTTGGCAGCAGGGGCCATGATTGGCCACAAATACAAAGCCACAAGTTTACTTAAAGCCACAAGTTTGATGTGGCTCTCCCGCTCTCGACCAGCCAACCAAGACCCCTGCTGCCAAGACGCAACGTCCGAGAGCGGACGAGGGGTTAACACGGCCAAAAGGACCGCGCCCTCAAGGGCAACCATTTCGTAATCTAGGTCGGGCGGCTGGAAGGAGATAAGAAAGAAAACAAAGCCAAATCTACTCCCGTCAGGAGCATACTTGCGCTCGTGATGAGCCTTCAGACACTGAAAGCAAATTAATTAAGTCGATAGGAAAGGAGAACTTTGTTGTGGCAGAGTCAGCCTCAGCAACAACACGCCGTATTTGTGATGGTATCACATGGACCGACACTTTCCGACGTTACAACACCTTCTGACAGCGCGGCTTCTAATGGTGTGGGCATCACACAACACTCGGGTTGACGCGGCGCGACACGACAAGCTAGTGGGAGAATATCTTGGAACATCTCTACTGTAAACATCCTTTCTTCTTCTTCACCTTAGTGTAGTCACAATAAAGCTGCAAATAGATTTCGTTCTCAACCGAAATCCTGTGCAAGTCTATCACTGTCACAGTATTAATCCTCCCCTAGCGGACTAAGCTGGGTAAGAGACGCGGCCGTAATCAGGTGAAGCAGAAAACAAAAGCTAGCGCCAGGGCAAATCCGTATATGATCATTCTGTGCGGCGGCACGACGACAATTTCGGCTCCGTCTGATGTTGTACTTGCACTGGGTGTCGTCGGAAACGACAGCGCATTCAAACATCCCATCGATGTTGTCATCGCTGTGTTCGCCGCATTCCTCGCCACAACGCCTTTAAACGGATCCCCAAAGCAGTGTGCATAGCTCGGATTGGCGGCCGACCAAGCGCTTAGTGACTTGGGGTTGGTGACCCACGGAGGCGCGCATGCTATGGGCTCGCTCATCGAAGCGGCGATCGAGAAGTTGAGGCTGTACGGGGAGGGTTCGCATGCAAAGAACTTTTGGCCGGTTGTCATAGATGAGGCTGTATTGCTGATTGCAGTGGCAACGGCGCAGTATGGGCTGTTTGTGTCGGTGCTGTAGTGGGAGAGTGGTCAGCAATAAAATAAGCTAGGCTGGTTTGCTATGATGGCAAGGCTAGGTTTCCGCTGGAGAATGAGGAATTTGAATGACCTACCACTTCAAGATGTTTGTAACCGTCTCACAGTCTTGATCACACAGACTGAGTTGCTCATATCCCACACAGGACGAGACTGAGGGACATTCCCATTCTTGACAACCTGGGACAGGAGTCAGGTAGCAACATCCCCACCAGTTGTTGTCAAATAGACATGCTTCGCCGGATTGGCAGGTATAAGTATAGTCCGAATACTCTGGGTTATGTTATCGCGATTAAATCCCAGGGGAAGGAAGGGGGACTTCATGCCCGAATTGCCTTGCAAAACTCCGCATACTTCGTTGCTGGAGGATTGCCTTTTCTGGATGAAGAGGTTAGGAGCGCTCGTAGGCTTAGGCGTCCAGCCATCAGATTGGAAGCCATGTAGAGAGTTGTCGGTACATTCAGGTTGGATCTGGGATAGGGCAGTTGTGAGCTGGGGCAGGCTCAGTAGGGACAGGAAAAGAGTCCTTGTGCTAGAGACTAGCATCATTGCAGATTGTGTGAAGTTTGGGACGTCGCTTCGGTAGCAGTGAAAGACTGACAGATAATTGTTTGACAACACGCCTGGAAACAAGTTGATGGTATGATCTTTGCAAGCAGGGAGGGCGGCCGGCCCGCATCGACCCCACCCTTGTTGGCAGAATTGTGGTTGCGAGAGGCACGTGGCGGGTAGAACGTGGGGGTACAATCCACGCGTTTAGGCACCATTATTCAGACCCCAAACTAACGGCTAGAGTGTCGCGGGATCCCTGTTAAGTGAGGCGCAGCGAAACTGTGTGCGTGCGCCGAAGCGGGGAAGCCGGTTTTGCAAGTCACTGTAATATGAGATGGCAACCCGTTCGCACCCCCAACAAACTTCTCTGGAGCGCGGTCAACCCAGTTTTACGCTAGCTATTGTTGGTTAGCAGACAAGGAGTTCCTTGCCAGTTCCGCGGTTGGACGCTAGCGAGCGTGGCGCTACTCGTATCTGCTAGGCTTCATTGGCTGGCCAGAAATGAAAGTACCGAAATCGATATTGCAGAAGCGTATGATTTTCGCTATCGTCATCTTCGTTATTGAAGGCTTCTTGCCCGTCCTCCAACATTTTCTTCGAGTGACTACTGTAGTGGTCGCCCCAAGGTCCTACAGTACTCGCGGACTATTGCTCCACATCGCATCCTAAAGAATTAAAAATAGAAGGCGCTTAAATGTGGATGGGTCCCAAAAATAGCCCCCTCCTCAGGGTCTGGCTTGGTCCTTCCTCCGTCATGGCACATTTGCGCTCGCTCTCTTCCTCCACATTCGGAATGGATCCAGCAACAGCAGCGTTGCAAAGCTGCGCTAACTCTACAGAAGTCAACATCACAGCAGTAGCAAAGGACCATGGTGTGCCAATGACAACGGTATGGCACCGGCATCATGGGCGTGCGTCCGCCCGAGATCGTGCATCGACGCAGCAGTATCTCAACCCATCGGAAGAGAAAGCCCTCGCCAACTTCCTCTTACAATGGTCTGCTAACGGTAATCCTGTGCGAATAAAGTTCCTGCCTTCTCTAGCCTTCAGCATCGCCCGTCAGCGTTCCACGAACAAAGCCATCAAGCGTCCAGGCCGGAACTGGGCTCAAGGCTTCAAGAAACGCCATCCAGCACTCACGACGAGAAGAGTCAGGGCGATGGACTGGCAGCGTCACGATAACAATATCTATGATAAGATCACGGACTGGTTTGACGTGATGGGAAAGGCATTACAAGATCGTGCTATTCTATCCGAGAACACATATAACATGGATGAGACTGGCGTTATGCTCAGCATGATGGGCAGTGTCAGAGTCCTTGTAGGTAAGTATGATATACGAAAGTATAGAGGCGCCCGTGTCAAGCGCACAGTAGTGACCGCGATTGAGTGTATCAGCGGGGATGGTGGTATCTGGATCCAATGATCATTTGGCCGGCGTCAACTCATCGAGCCGACTGGACTACGTATCCCACTCCTGGATGGCATTATGCATGCTCTGAGTCTGGATACACGGACTCTAAGATCAGCTTAGAATGGCTTAAGCGTGTTTTTGATCCCCAAACCAAAGAACGAGCTAACGGAAACCCACGGATGCTTATATGTGACGGTTTCGGGACGCATGAGACCCTCGAGATCTTGGAATTCTGCTTTGAGAACAACGTCATCCTCTGTCGCATACTGTACCTTCCCACACCTCCCATAAACTCCAGCCCTGTGATGTTGCGGTGTTTGCTCCACTGAAAGCAGCCTATCGAGTTGAAAGTAGGAAACAGGCTTGGTATTGTAACACCAGGTAGCTGGGTGTTCTTATATACGTGACAGTACCATGACTGCCTAACTAGGCAGTCATCTGATCTGGGATCCAACATATCGCGACCAGGTTGAGCGACTTGAACGAGGGGGTGTAAACACCATCGGTAAAGGGCATTTCACCTGCTTATACAGCCCTGCAAGGAAACAAGCATTCACCAAGAAGAACATTCTCGCAGGATGGGCTAAAAGCGGTCTGATTCCGTTCAACCCTGACAGAGTACTCAGAAGTACGCCAAAGCCCGCCATCGCACAAGATATTCCTAAAGCCTGTGAGGTGGACAAAGACCCATGTCCAGAAGGTAATGCAGGTCAAGCACCTGTTACGCCAGTCACGCCAGTCACGCCAGTCACACCGGTGACGCCAGAGGCGTTAGTGTCACTCCAAGATCTGATCAACCAGGATGCTCATACGCTTGATGAGATGAGCAAACGGCGCCTGCAGAGGCGTCTACAGAAGCTCACCAATGCTGCAAGAATATCCTTTGCTGAACGTGCCCTCCAGAAAGACCAAATCCAATTCCTGTGCAAGGTGAACAACGAAGCCAAGCTTCGCCGATCGACTAAATCTGTAGTGTTAGGCAAGGCGAAGGTGATGAGCTACGAGGATCTCGAGGAGGCACGAGCGAAACGTGCCGCGAAGGACGCAGCTAAAGCGAAGGGGAAAGGAACACGCGGTCGGAAAGCAGAAACAACTCGAAAGCGCAAGAGTCCTGTGTCAGAGCCAAACGCTGAAATGGCATGGATGACTGAAGTACAGGTTGCTCCAGTGGCACGAATGGTATAATTGCGATTGCCACTTGAGGAATGGAGGGATTGATTTCTTGAGGTAAGGTCGCAGGATTGGAGATCTGTTGTGTAATGTACAATAGAGTTAGCCTTCGCAATTCTTCTAGTGCAATGAAAGAACATTGGTTCGGATTGTCAACATGCAATATTTGCGTATCGAGTGCTGCAGGGTAAGTCAGCGCGTACAGAAAGGGCACAGCGGGGTACGTACATGTGTGCCCAGCAGGGTAAGTCAGCGCGTACAGAAGGGCTCGGCGGGGGGGCCACGGCGGGGTAAGTAGAGGTGTACAGTAGGGTAAGTTGGCGCGTACAGAAGGGGCACGGCGGGGTAAGTACGGGTACATACGTACATGTGTGCCCAGCATAGCCTTTCCATACAGTTAGCGCTTAATGAAGCCGCTGGATGAAACTGGTCTTCCTCGATTGCAAAATCTCCGCAGGGCCACAACAGACCCAAATCAGATCCATTCTTGAAGGAGACGGTTCTCCCTCAATCTCGCATAAACTCTATGAATTTGAGCTCTATTCGAGGCTTGTTGAGCGCCGTTATGGTGAGTCCAATTCAGCACATCCAAAACAGGAAGAAAGCTCAGTCCGTATTATATATAGCTCAACAGCATGGATTTAGGACTTCATGTTTGATTTAACAAAAGTAAAAGTCTTAGGCTATATACATTTGCATTTTCAAGTCTGAAAGTCGAGGTGTGGAGAATTGATGTTGCTTTTGGTGAGGAGGCTTTCGTTTGCTAGGGCCTTTCGTTTGCTAGGGACGGACGTTACTCTACGTCTTTCCTGTTGAGGCCGCTTAATATCCAGTGCGTCTATCCGTTCATCTGTCTCCAGTCGGATGAATCTACTCCCGCTTGCACGTGACTCTCAATGCCGACTTTCAAAACTCCCTACCGTAAGTTGGAATATTCATGAAACCCTGAGTTTTCTTTGGTACCGTGAATTCAATGTAAACGGCGTAACACAGTAATCTACTAACGTATATCTTTGTATCACGACATGTATTACCTAGCTCAAAAGAATTACAGCATTCGCGCCTAGACATAAGTACGCCACGCACTACGGCCCACAAACTGCTTCCGTCGGTCTTAGCGTCGGTGTGGGCAGACCGATGCGTTTAATGGAATAATCTAAACAATTGAGTGTACATCTTCTCGAGTTCTGAGAATCGTAGCGTGTCTCAACGTGCTCTAGCGGTTTGACCGTCAGACGTTTCTGTCCGTCTCATAGGTATGTTTCTATGAGCGTATGCTGTGACACCAATGAAGTGGGTGGTCTTCCTAGATCGGTATCTCTCGTATCTCATTGCTCATCACCTAACAGTCTCGATTAGCGTAGCATTTTAAGAGGTTCGCAAGCTACCCTTTACCAGCCCTATTCACTGAACCACTCTTGCGCGTGTAATGAACTCCCTATTATGTTAGACCGTGAGCTTGTGGCAAAAGAGCCGATTTAGATACCAAATTACGCGCATCCGTCAGCCTCCTGAAAACTGAGTGCCATGTCTACGACATGCATTTTTGTGAATACAATAAGGGTGCCTGCAAGATAGTTACCAGCAATTTTCTCGCGTGTTAAATTCTGTTTCGCACTTTGGTACCTTGATGCTTTTCGTATAGATCTTCATTCGTTATTCTCGTCTCAAGAATTGTGCGTTCGGGTTCGTCTTCCGACTGGACAAATATCCGGCCTTGACCCTGTAAAACTTCAATGTCAGCCATATCTTGAGCGGTAGTAGAATGCAGTGTGCTCGGCCATTTACGCGACCCATGAGGGTGTGAATTTTACTGGCTCGAATAGAATGCATCAGAACGGCTCACATTTACAAGTCTACAGGTGCAGAATCCGATTCCAAGGTCGAACCAGTCATTACTCCTCAACTCGTAAACCTTTACACGCTTGCCGTTATGGACGGGATCGAGAACGATTGATCGACTGATAAGTTGTATTCGGCGGAATTTTCGTAGGTTCGTTAAAGTATTGTCTTCTTCTCGTTTCCTCTTTGGTGACCTCCTTAGTCTATCAACTAGCTTTTCTGGTATATATCCGAGATCAAAATCATCGAAATCATTACCGAGATAACTTATCTGACCAGCGTCTCGTTTGCCTTCGAAAACTTCTTCAATGCGGCGGAAGACAATGCCGCAGGTTATACTAAATACGTAAGAACGAATGATAAGGCGTATAATTCTAGCTATTTTCAACTCACCAAGTAGTTTCCTTGCTCGTTGACTCTTCATGCTCTGTGCCACAACTCGGACACGAAGACTTTGCTTTCCTTCATTTCTTGGGCTGCTTGAAGGTCATACTCATCGCAACCCTTTGCCCTGGATAGAAGCAATTGTCCCAAGGTCCGCTGATATCAATTCGGTTTTGTGTTCCGAACTCCTCAATTACAAACTCTCTCCGATCAATCATGCCTGGACCGCAGCCCAATTCCTTGAGGTTGACCTTTAGCACAGCTAGCAACGCCTCTGCCGACCTCACAAACTCTAGATGAAACGGACTCTCCTTGTTAAAAGCATCGACTAAATATACTGGCTGTTGGCGCTGAATCTGTCCTGGAATCCTGAAAATGAATACGTGAATGTCGTGCACTATCTGAAAGATACGCAGATTGGTTTGGACTATTTGGGCGCTCGATTCGAGTAGTGCTTTTCCTTGTTGAATACTCTGCGCGACGCTGTCGGTAATTGTACTGAGCATGCCCATCGCTTGACATGATAAGTCCTGCATCTTACTGCCGAGGCTCTTGTGATGCGAGTCCTGCTTGCGTGTATGCAATGTCGTCGCTTCTATTCGCACCGATAATAATAAGATTTCAATACTACTTGTATGACCTCTAATCTCAGCCCGAAATGTCTCCAATTCATCCTTCTTACACACAGCCCACTTGATCTTTGCCCATGCATCCTTAATCTTCGCGTCCGTTCCGTCTTGTTGTAAATGAGGCTGATACTTCTGAATCTTCTTATAGTACGCATCAATCGTCTTCTGGCACTGCGACGCCGCTTGCCCAAGTGCGACTTTCTCGATATTATGACCTTCGAAGTCGAGGCGCTTAACGCGGAGGAGCGCAGATTCCAGGGCGTAAAGCTCGTTGATCAGAGAGTGGAATGAGGAGCTTGCATGGGAGGATTCGCGGAGGGCATCGATTACATCGCCGACGAGGCTGAGCGCTGCGAGAAAGTCGCCGACGGAGAAACCAAAACCTACAGACATCGTGTCCTGTGGAGCCGGATGAGGATTGAGAGTTGTATCACTTCAAGATTCCGTGTCAGCTAAAATTTACGAAATGCAAGTGGGAGCTGATAGCTCTCCGCCACGATGCTCCGCCTGCCTGGCAAACTGAAAGTGAGAAAAGAAAGTGTTGGGCTCGGGTGCTTCGAGCGCGCGTTGAAAACTTCTTTCGCAATCGATAAGCTTAAGCCATGCCTGGTAGCGGCGCCGGGACGCAGGGACCATTGCGGATCCCTGTGAAGCTGACCCCCACCGAATTCGAAACCCGAGCTGAGGAGGGTGACGAGGGGGATGAATGGTGTTTCCAAGAGAAATACGCAGTAATTGAGTTTGCAGAGAAGTCTCGGAGATTTTGCTCAAGAATCCCACAAAGGTACGTAACCGTGAGTCAATCGGAAGGGGGAAGGTGAAAACATAGGCCCCGGCGAGGCAACAAATTCGCGTTTAAGAAATGGTTTCAATGTAGAGTAGCCCAGAGTCGACTAGCCATAGTAGTGGTAGCCTGCATATCCTTCGGGAGAGGTCAGGGTAAATGAAATTCACGTCACGTCACGTCACTGTTAATAATGATACGTTATTCACACCATTACGTTAGCCACGCGAGTAAAACGTCATCACGTGTTGTAGTGATGTACGTACTTCCTCTCGGCGAAACTCCCGGAATGTTAGTTACGAAGATCCATTAGTTAGAAAAGCTGATTAAAATAATCCTTATAGATATTTTTTTTTATTTATATGGCCCCGAAAATTGAAGTACTTCTGATATCCACGGTATAGCAGGGGAGTAGAATACATCTCGAGCATCCTCTCTATGCGATAGAAGAACTGACCGAGTAAATAGCTAAGACACAAGTATTTTTGCAGCTGCAAGCAAAAATCATATTGAATAGAGACAGAGAAATACATCATTATTGAATTTAGATTGATGAAGGAAAGGAGTGGAAGATGAGATGTTGATTAGTCTCAGTAGTTCTGGCACGGCGGGTTTTCCGTCACGCCGGGATAGAGGTTACTTGGCATCATAATGAGAATAAGTGGTGGCTGAATTACTTTAGTAAACGGGCGTCTGATTTCGAAGCTAGACCCGATGCCGGGAACTAGACACGAAGGACCGATAGTGCCATTATCTCCCTTGCGGCGATGCGCGTATTCGGGACCGGGAAGATTCAGCTAACCTCTGAGCCTAGTTGAACTACCTACGGCCCCGTCTACACTACTCGACGCACCCATAAAGTCCATTTGGATCAAATTGAAAGAAACAAAGCAAATTCCTCTTCTCACCACCGTTGGTAGCCCCGCCATCAATGAAATTGCATTCTATCAAACACTTTAGACAACGGAGCCCTTGCGCTCGACATCCTGCACAATCTCCGGGTTGAGAGTGCCCTTGTCCGTGAGACCCATCTCAGCCGCGAAGGTTGTGGTGGGCTTCCACTTGGCTGACGTAAGCGGAGTCGACTCCTCCATCATCTTGTCGACTTGCTCCAAAGTCAAGCCCTTGGTCTCGTAGACAAGGAGGATGGCGTAGGCGAAGCAAACCGTGCACAGCGATCCCCAGATGAAGAAGACCTTTGCGCCAAGATTTCCTCGATCCTTGTCCACCATGTACGGGGTGATGACTGCGATGATCTAGTAGATGTTAGCGCATGCTGTTTCTTAACAAAAACTTAGGAAAACTTACGCAGTTCCAGAGCCAGTTGGAAGCGGTCGAGAGCGCGACACCGCGGGAGCGGATGGGAAGCGGGAAAATTTCGCCGATGACGACCCATGCACCAGGACCCCAGGTGGACGCGAAGAAGAAGATGTAGATGCAAATGAAGGAAATCATGGCAGACACGGCCTTATGGTTCTGGCCATCGGTGACACCAATGATGGCAACGATGAACTCGCAAATCAACATGCCGAGCGCACCCCAGATGAGCAACGGACGACGGCCGAATCTTTCAATGGTCCAGAAGGAGATCGGGGTGGAGCAGACGTTGACAAGAGTCGTAATGAGCGAGATGAGGAAGGGGTTGGAAATGGTGCCGAGCTGCTTGAAGAATGCGGTACCGTAGTAGAAGATGAAGTTGATACCAGTCCATTGCTGCATCATCTGAAGCGAAGTGCCAAGGATGGTGCGGCGCAGGTTGGAGTTGGGCTTCCAGAGGCTGCCGCGGAAGCAGTTGAACCAGGAGTTGAAGTAATTGCCCTGAGGAATGACCTGGAGCTCATACTCGTGGTTGGCAACGATTTCGGCAAGCTCTTGCTGAATATACTCGGAATCAACCGGCTGGCCACGGAGACGGGAGAGCACGTTGGCAGCACGATCGAGCTGGCCTCGCTTGACGAAGTAACGTGGAGACTCAGGCAGGAGAAACAGGCCAACGCCAAGGATGAGAGCCCAGAGCATCTGAATGGCCATCGGGATGCGGTAGGAGCCGGTGTCGAGGCGATTTTGGGTGCCGTAGTCCACGCAGGATGCAAGCAGAATACCAATGGTAATGCAGAACTGGTATCCGGAGACGAGCGCGCCACGGACCTTGCGAGGAGAGATCTCCGACATGTACAAGATGATGATAGCAGAGACGAATCCGACACCGAGACCAGCAATAACACGGCCCGCGACAAGGAGCTTGTAGTTAGTGGAAGCGACCTGAAGAATGACTCCGGCGAGGAAGATGCCGCATCCAGAGATGATGGTGGTGCGGCGACCAATGAAATCGGCGCAGTCACCAGCAATCAGAGCACCCAAGAAGGTACCGAGAGAGAGGAAGGACACGATCATGGACTGCTTCCATGACGGAAGAGCCCAAATGGCGGTTTTGGTGTCGTCACTGTATGGTAGGTTCTCGTAGGTGTGGATGACATAGTTCATGCTCAAGACACCATTGATGTAACCGGAATCGTAGCCAAAGAAGATACCTCCGAAGGCTGCGAAAGCGCACATCATGTAGGCCTTGAGCGTCACCGGCGCTTCGACGTGTTCCACATCGGAGGTCGCAACGAGGTCTACGGCACCTCCAGGCATGATGGGCAACTTGACCTGTGACCTTGTGTTGGTGGTTGTGTTGGTTGTGTCACGTCAATTCAGGACGGAGCGGCGAAGCAAAGTGATGGTCGGAGCTCCGTGGGCGAAGACAATAAATAAAGGAGGAAGCAGGGTGAGGGTTGATGGAAATTGCAGAAATTCAGTGTGCGGGGATCTGGGGGGTGTTTATCTCCAATCCGGGGCGAAAGGTTCAAAAGGGTCGCGATGGTCACGATGACCCGGTCGCGCTAGCAACCTGATGCATCTCCTGGAATGCTCGACTAAAACTGCAACTACGGTCTATTTCGCGATGATGCTCTTTTCCTGTTTGCGACTAAGCGCCGGGGGTCCACGAATGCCAGCCATCTCAACAGGCATTCGTGCAAAACCTTTCTTCTGGTTACTCCGTGCAAAGGGCACTGGCTTCCCTTGGCCACCGGCAAGGATGCTGACGACCTTGTTGGTTCCATCCAGCTTCGTATGACCGGGGCCAAGTGCCCGTTCACTGAAGGCCAAAAGACGGAAAATTGAGCAAGCGGGTCCATGTTGCGTGATGGTGGGTGCCGGCTCCGACCAGACGAGCTGCTGCCGCGAAGACTGAGGTACATGGTGGCTCGCAAAACCTTCATTTGTGTGACGATCGGCTGGTCCGCGGTTGGAGTGCGAGGTTACATACAGCGCGGTGTTAGAGGTCGGTGCTCATGATGGAGGCTCAGGGCCTCCTCCCAGTCAGCGGCGCACGACGGCGCCGTCCATTGGTGCAATGCATCGTCCCCGCACGCCACTTCCTCTGCGCCGTCCGGGATGCGATGTTCGTCGCAGCCTCTCGTAAAACGGATGCAACGGCCCACGGCACGAAGGCTTTCTGTAGCGGCGATGACTCGCTGCAGGCGTGCGAGCAGACGCGGGCGTGACAGCCGAAATCTCAGTTTGCTTGTGCACAAGACTGCGCAGGTTGCCTCCGCCCAGCTGAAGGAGTTGTTGCCCTTTGCGTCCGCCAAAGTTCGCTTTCTTCCATGGCCCACCCCGCCAAAGCGCCTGGATTGAAAGGATCAGGCGCTTTGACGGCGCGAGATCACCGGATCCTTGCGATGCTCGAGATATCCCGCGGACAGATGCCGTCCATCATCTTCATCTTAGAGCAGTACACGGTACTGGGACGAGCATGCAAACAAGCTGGCAAGGCGGTCGTTGGCCACGATTTCGTCCCTTAGCCGATGGCCTGCCAGCTTTCGTTCGCCGTGCACAGCGCCGTAAGCTTTGATTCCGATTCCTGGCCTGGTAGTGGTGAACACCCTGGTGTTTCGCCTTTAGACGGCCCCACAGAGCCATGCTTCGGCTCCGCGTTGGTATTCCTTCGATGCGTTCGTCCTCTTCCACCACCTGCGGCGCCATGCCAGCCAGGTCATCTAGCATTGTGACCATCTGCCGGCCAAATGTAATTCAATCCAAATGCTAGCTTGCACACGGCCATCCTAGACCCAAACCTTTCGTTGGTCCGTCGATTCAAAGTAACAAAACTAGGGCTTTGTCTTTGTTCTCCGCACGACCTGTGGCCCGTACGAACCACGGCGGCACCCCTCTCCGTCAAAGAGTGAGATGAATGAATGCAATCTGCGGCCTTTCGAATCGAAGACGTCACACGCTTGGCACTTGTTAATCGTTAGCTAAGCCTTTAGCCTGTGCCGCTACTTCTGCCGACGCACCGTTCAGTGACGGACGGCGCTGGCTGGCCGTGGCTTGCAGTGGCTTGCAAATTACGGAGATTTGCACGCCAACTCAGGCCAACGACGCCTCGCTCGTGCCGTTTCAAGCGCCCACCCGATGGCAAAAAGCTGGTTTTTCTCCCCTCCCGTCACGTTGAACTCTGAAATTTCTTTTTCCGCCCAAGTTCCACTTGGCTTTTGCCTTTACAGGCGATCAAACCCTTGGCCGCTGAATCCCAGATCCCGGTGCCACATGGCCTTTCCGCTGTGGCCAATGGCAAATTCCAATTTATCGCGCGAACTTAACGACTAGATGGCTCCCTTTAGCACGAGACTCGGGGTAAGATTGATACGACGCTGACCATCAAACTTTGAGCCTCAGCCCACATCACATGTCTTATCAAGAACTATCCGATAAAATGCCGCCGTCGAGTTCCCTCTGCCGTAGCAATGGCGAGACACGAAGGCGTCTAGTCGTCATCAATCGTTGCCCAAAATTCCTTCCCGAGCTCGCGGTTGTAACACTATGCTTGTGGCGGGAAGCGAAATCTGTTGAGTCTGGGTTGTATTGGCCCCAAGTCTTGCCTCGACCGTGCAAGGTAGCATCGCGCGCCTCTAGGGTGTATCGAATGCCAAGAAAATAATATGCTTCCATCAATCGTCTTCTTCGCCCTCGTTTTCTTCTAGAACGCAAATGGAAGTTTGGTTTTTACGCGATGCATCTCGCGTAATCGGCAGTATCCATGCATCGCCAAGAGGGGCATCACATCGAAAATAGACCCTGTGCGTTGGAGTTGCAGTCAAGCGACGTGGAGAACACTGGGATTGCCGCAGAGCAAACGCTGAGTTGGAGGGTGAGGCATATATTCGCCAGCAGGCTTACGGAGCATCACCGTCGACATTGTTGGCCTCAACAACTCGCTAATCAAGAGCATTTGAAGATTCCAAGATCTCCAAGGCCGAGAGGATTGGTGGAATTGTGTCGATATGGATGAGCGAGCAGATCGCCACGTGTGTGCGGGTACAACCGTAGCAACGTCAACCGTATGCACCGATTATTCGGAAGCGATGCCACATGGCTAAGGTATGTCCATCTCCAGGGTAGAGAGCACAAACAACGTACATGCCTGTAGGGTCAGAGCAAGTTCCATAACATAGTCCTACCTCACGATAAGGAGATGCCCAATCTGAAGAATCGCAAGCGATGTGAAAGCAAACATGTGGCCATCCTTGAATATGTTAGAAAGCCCAGCGAACCAAGTTTCATACACAGTTAAATATGATAATCAAGAGTGATCACGCATGATATCTATTGCCAGTGGCCAGTGAGAGGTTACCTTTCATATCATTTACACGACAGCCCATAATGGGCGAGGCAATGCAGATCCTAGGACCGCCCGTCCTCCAGCTTTTAGCTTGACCTCCTTGATACCGACATACGCTTCCCGGCGAGCCGGATCGCCAACTGTTCGTGACCAGGTTTCGAGCCCGTAGTACGCGCCAATTGAATGAACGAGCCAGCGTCTGCACGCAGTTAGCCGCGCGATTGTTCAACTTGGTACCCAAGTAGCACGCGATCATACCCGAAACTAGCCCCTTGATCGCTTTCTAGACTGTCAAACACAAGCCTCTCCCGCCGCAAGATTTCGGCAGAATGGCGGAGAGATGGCATGTCGTGCATCTTGCCGCTTGTGCTCACGAAGACGATATCTTCGTCCTCGGAGTCGGGATCAACGACAGCCTCTTCTTCAAGCCTTCGATTCTTCTCTTCCCACTCTTGGACAAAATATCGAACCTGCTCCTCTAAATCTTGCAAAAGGCCTTTGGCGCCACGCGCGCGCTTCAGCTTTTGTCTGAACTCTTTGGGGATTACTCCTGTGTGTCCATCAACCGACACAGCGGCAGCCTTGCGCTTGTTCTCTTGTTCGTGCCTCGCCGCATTCTTGGCCGCATACTTTGTGTCCCACAAAGGAGCCAGAAAGTACGGAACAGCGTGAACCGGGTGCGTGGGATGGACTTCCCAGTCACTGGGAAGTGGAGGTTCAGCGTACGGGTTTCCAATCAGGCGATCTGTGTATAGACGGATCAACTTTGAATTAGCGTCCACCGTGAGAAGCAAACGCACTGTTTTCCCAGCGTTGCCGCCGACGACTTCCCTCTTTGCCCACAAGAAGCGCCTCACGGCGCTTCATACTGTCGCGTCGACTAAGAGATCGTCGCGGCACGAGGACTTGACGCTCGTCATCTCCATCTCCTACCCGGACATCGCTAGGACGACCGTCCAGTGGTATCTCTAACTTCATTGTGGTTCCTCGAATGGGAGTCGGGCGAGGTTCCGGAGTCGGAGCACGAAACTGCATGCTGTTTAACGTGAGCGCCGCATCGTCAACCCACGCCTCGACCACTGCGAAGGAGCTATCCGTGGACACTCCGGTCGTCTTCGAGGCTGGAAGAGTAGCCATATTTGCGTTTCTAGGTTCGGTCAAATGCATCAGCGACAAAGGCTGAGGATATCTAAGTAGAAGGTAGAAAGACAACCGAACCGTCGGCTCGGCGAAGGTAAGACCAGATCAACACGGAATAACTCTAGAGGCAAAGCCTATTAGGTATCCAAAAGAATCGGGACATATGAAAGCACGAGGAATATGAGTACAAGACGCCCAAATACCGCATCGACGGTATCGTCAAATGAGCAGTGATGCTTGAGTCAAGGTATAGCGTGACTGGACCAGTTATCGCGCAACGTCAGGGCTCGTGGCACTGGACCAATGATAAGCAGCAAGCAAAAAAGACTCATTAATTAAGGAGACTTTACTATTCTTCGGTGTTGATTTTACACACTACTAACAAAAGCACATTGAAGTGCATGGAAAGCTCGAAATTCTAGTTCTGCTCACTGATAACCGGCAAAAGGTACTCTCACATAGCATCGACTACTCCATCCAGGTCGTGAAATTCTGATATAGAAGAGCAGAACAAACACCTTTCGCACACTTGCTAAAATTGATGCCTGCATCTTCCAGGTCCCGAAACGCGACGCTGCATATCCAGCTTGGAATCTAGTCACCAAAAATGCCATTTTCGCATCACAGTCATTCTGGGCAATTCTGTGATCATGCCACGAATACGTTGGAAGAGATGGTGCAGAAGGCAATTGCGCGAGGCATGCGCATGTATGCCTTGACTGAGCACATGCCGCGAGATGTCGAAGATTTTTATCCAGGAGAGGTAATTATCGAGTGACTGCGGCCCTTTGGTGAAGAGCATGTCTTAACGAGTGCTACCAGATCAACAGATTCCCCGATGCCCAAAGCTTAGCGAAGGTCTCAGATCTCTTCTACGATGAAGCACTGCGATTACGCAAGAAGTATGAGTCACAGATCAAGCTGCTGATAGGTTTCGAGGGTGAGTGGATCAGGCCGTCGACGTACACTCTGATCAAGGATTTCCAAAATAAGTTCCACTTCGATCTCTTCGTGGGGTCGGTACACCATGTCCACACAATACCAATCGATTATGATCGCAAGACATATGAAAAGGTTCGCGAGACGGCCGGTGGAACGGATGAAAGACTCTTTGAGGATTACTTTGATTCTCAGTTCGATATGCTGCAGAAATTGCATCCACCGGTTGTTGGTCATTTCGACTTGATCCGACTTTTTAGCGACGACAGCAACGGTTCGTTTGCAAGGTGGGATGGCGTATGGTCACGCATCCTGAGAAACCTTCAGTTCGTATCCCAGTATGGTGGAGTGATCGAACTTAATTCCTCTGCACTTCGCAAAGGCCTCAGCGAGGCATATCCAAAAGTAGAGATCTGCAAGGTCAGTTCTTTAATGATCAAATGGGATTCCATGGCGTTCCTAATTTCCTGCTAGGAATTTTTGAAGCTTGGTGGCCGTTTCTGCTTGTCAGACGATGCGCATGGTATTGATCAAGTTGGGTTGAACTACACTCGAGTTGTCGAAACAGTTCGAGAAGCAAAACTGGACACCATCTACTACTGCTCACCGTCGGCCGATGACCCAACTCACTTCAATTCTGTCGACGTTGCCGACATTGAAGAGCTGATGTTAGCCACGACTTGATACTTCCGCTGTGTGCGTTGGCAGAGACACATTACCATGCAGAGTAAGTTTGTCGTTGATTAGTGGACCATTTTACGATTTACCCTAGAGAATTTGCAGCAAAAGGGCTGGCAGATACGTGGCAGCTCTATCAGGTTTGGGTTGAGAAAGTGAGGCACATATTATGTGTTTCAGTCGAACTAAGACCTCCTTTCCATCATTTTGGAGCACGTTCACCTTCCATGTCGTCAATCGATTAGGTGTTGCTGGGAATTGACCTTTGGCATACCATTCGCGGATGTTTGCCTCCGAGACTCTACTTTGGCGCAAAGGTAATAGGTTTGATATCGCTGCGGTTATTCCAGATGCTGTAGACGGTGTATTTGCTTCTCTGTATGGCTGGCTCGTTGCTTGACCTTAGCAACCGCTTATGTTCCCACACGGATATGCACGCTAGAACCTACCTAAACATGGAGATGCTCCCGCTTATATCTTGCTTTTCTTCGACGTCGCTAGAGCCACAATCCACGCGTGAGGTGCATTTAGTGGGATAGTCCGATGGCACCCACTCAACAGCACTAACCATTGCGTGCTTCTGCCGTCTCTTCATTCTGGTTGATCTAGTGAATGCGGTGGGCACGTTCTCAAGACAAGCGCCGCCCACGCCTGCTCCACACCCCCACGATGCTTGCTAGCTTCCAGGCAGCTTCTCGACCGCGAGCTCGGCCATATGCTCGGTTTCTACGCGGTTATAAATATGACAATTTTTCAACGCCGTATCACCTTGATCGCAACCTAGCGTCGTACAAACGGGAGAATGTGGGCATGAGGCATTTCTTCAAAGAGACCGACCGAGGACGGATTCCCTGGGCAAAAAAGCAAAATTCAATGCCTCGGAGGCTGTGCGTGGAATGGACGCAACTACGACACTGAATTCGTTCTGCGATAGCCCCATTTGTCGGACTTCAAGCCACCATATGCCCACTTACTCCAAAGCTCCAAAGCTCGCTGCAGCTCAGCCGGCTGTTGAGCTTCCCCGATAGACTAGATCGCCATCCGCATGCTAGCAGCTCAGCCAGAATCTGCACCGTTTGTACGCCGACGCCGGCAGTTTTCGAGGCCCGTTGCCTTACCATTCTCTCACGAGAATCTCTCGGTAAAGGCCCAGTAAGATATTCCGGATGCTACTCGTTGCCGCACGGCGGATGCGGATGCAGTGATCATACTGCATTCCCGCACATGGCCTCCGCCTCCGAGTGGCCAGCTATCCGCGAATTGAAAGCTCGTTGTCACTTGTTATTATTCAAACATTGCCATCAATCGCGCCGACTGCCTAGCCGCAGCCAGCCATGTCACCTCTGCCACCTCATCTTCTTCGTCACCACTCAGCCCTCGCTGCTTTTTCTCTTCCGACTCTTCGACTTTTAGTTGAAAAGGTTGATTAACCCCACCTTGTACCCTGGATCGTCGCGGCTCCATTATTTGTATCTGACGTAGCCCATTTTCGTCGCACTCACAATCCCGAATTCACTTCTCGGTTCCTCGGTTACCCGTCTCTGAGCTCCCTTTGACTTCCATCACACTCGAATCGACTACCGACAACATGGGCGTCGAGAAGAAGGTTCTGAAGGATGGCAACGGCACAGACAAGCCCAAGGCCGGCGACACCGTCACCATGGAATACACAGGATGGCTCTACGATGCATCGGCGTCCGCCAATGGCTTCAAAGGGAAGAAGTGAGTAACTGCTGAGTGCCATTTGCTCCCAGGACCAGTTTTACGAGCCATGATGTGCTAGATTCGACTCCTCCGTCGGACGCGGTGACTTCAACACGAAGATTGGCGAAGGACGAGTCATCAAAGGTAGGCGCTTCCATTCACATCAGCACAGATAGCCTCTTTACTCACATTCCTCAGGTTGGGATGATGGCATTCTAGGTGCCGGTGGACAGCAGGGCATGACCTTGGGAGAGAAATCCACTCTGACAATCACGTCGTAAGCTTATTTTTGCTTGTCACTCAACGCCTGATACTAAATCTCGATATAGGGACTACGCATACGGCGACCGGTAAGACTACAAACTGCCTTTAACCACACTTTCTACGAAGAAACATTTCGCTCACGCAAAGGACAGAGGATTCCCAGGCCATATTCCACCAAATGCAACTCTCATCTTGTACGTTCAAATGCTTTCCGTTTTGGCCCGTTCAGCTCTTTATTAGTCCCACTTCTCACACCGTTATCACAATATCTACCCCTCCTAACGTCATTACACTTGGTTTTTGGTGGTCTACTAACACTTTTATAGCGATGTTGAGCTCAAGGCGATCAATGGCAAAAGAGCTTAGTTGACATTCTGCACGCGACAGACAAAAGCCTTTATCCTTCGCCCACTGCCATTTTGATCTCTCCTTCATGATTTTACTGCCATGATGGTTTGGCGTTGAAGCCAAGGTTGGTGTCAACAGTGACATCAGGCTCCACACTGCACGTTTCGGTCAGCTCACAGGGCCATTGATGGGAAATGGAAAGCTAGAATGGAATAAGCATGGACACCATCACGGGGAATCACGGCGATTAATGAAACTGCCAATCATACAAATTTTCGGATAGTCACAATAACAATCCAAAAGCATTACTCTTAACGCCACCCTTACATCGGTGGCATTCTCTGAGACAAATCCACGCATGAATGTGACCCTCAAGGCCATCTGTCCATCGGCCATAAAACCTGATCTGAAGATCTGACGTTCCAACAAGCTTCCCGCACACGGGACTACCGGCCTGCCCGCCGCCATGGACGCACCGACAGGTCGCGCCGCAACTTCGGACGAATGATCCGTCGCCCTGGACAATCCATGCTGTGCTCCTCCCGCACAGCCTGCGAGTAGGACGTGGTAGAACCCGCTCTGACTGGATGCCGCTGTCTCGTCGGCTCCCGGCCAGAACGCTCTGTCGCGCGAGTATACGAGCTGCGAGGTGGGATTTGCGGTGCATGCGAGGGCGCGGCAACGCAGGACATGCAAACGCTCGCCTGGTGAATTGCAGCGTCGAGGATGGTGGCTCCGGGCGTTGGCAGGTGTGGTGGCCAGTCGGGGCTGTGGAGGTCGAGGAGGCCCGAATTTGCTCGGCGGGAAACGCTGCCGGCTTTCGTGATGCGTCGCCCGAGTCGGCTGCGGTCCATTCAAAGACGCAAATGTCATGCAGCTACGGTCGCAGATCGGAGAGTCAGAAATGGTCGGATTGAGCGACTTGCAGGACACCCGCATCGCAGTGGCCTCACATGATTTTATGATGAACCGGGTCTTGAATCATACCATGGGATCTCAGTCCGTCATTAGGAGCGAGTTCTTTCCATTGTATGAGACTGAAGGTGGCTGGATGTTAAAGAAAATTGGGGTTCAAGACCGAACATTGAGGATGCAATGGCTGAGAGAAGCCACATGATCTGGGGATGTGCTTATGAAGGCCGTGGAAATGTTGATGCATCTCCATGCGCAGCTACGAATGGATTCTCCGATAGGCATTATAGAGACTGACTACATAATCATGTCCGAAGATATTCGAAATCTGCATCCTGGTCCACAAACCGCCTTCAAAGGTCTTGTGGTGTTTCTGGTCTACGTAGGAAAGAACTTAGAAAATGAGAGGTATTAGATATGCTTTCATGGCTCAGTACTAATGACCGTGTGGAATGCTTAACGACGAGCATCGCTAACTGAGTACAAACGATAGCAAAGAAAAAGAAATGCTTCAGAGAGTCTAGTGGATGTCTACATGCTTGAAAGTAGTTGTCTTTTCCAAGTTCACAAATCAACCAGAACCTTCATCACAGAAATGAATGCGAGAGAATCGTGAGGCCTAAGATATCTCAAAGAAGGAAGACATGTATCGCAGGAACCTTAGAGAATGATAAAGACTAATCCATGCTCCGGATACAGTTAGCGGCAGTAAAACTTCAACTCGCCGAGGCAATATCGGTGACCAAGAAGTCTCGTCCGACTGCAAGAACTTATACGGCACCTAATCGTTGGTGGAAGGCAGCCTGTCGATGACCGAACAGGCGCATCTTCTCTTTCTGTTGCTTACCTAAGATAGCCTAGCCTGAGGTCGTGAGTTCAACTGCCGGAGCAGCGCGCCGACTGAATTGACGCCCATTTCAAGTATGGTACATGGCAAGGGCCTTCGGATCCAGGTTTCCAGGTTTCCAACAGGATGAAGAATGTTCTACAGTTCCTGTCGTGTTCGTTGGCCGATTTCTGGCCACTCTTTGAAGAACTTGCTCGTTCAGTATGGTAGAATGACAAGTATCGATCGTACGCTACCAATCTCTCGACACACTGCTGGCGAATTGGTGAAGGCACGCATGTCATCTTCCACGGCATCGACAAACCTAGCGTTATCCGCCGACCAAAGTCCAGAGTCCGGAGCCCGGAGCCATCCGAAGACAAACGGAAAAATTCGAAAAGAAGAAGAAAATGACTCAGGTACAACCAGCATCAGCCTCTCAGAGACCAGAATTCTCATCTTGAGCCAAGGGTGAACGTTAAGGAATCGTGCAGGCCGAATGATATCCCAGCTCGCGAATCGCCGACAGACATAACGGCAGATATTTGTGGGTCGCATCGCATGGAAGACTTGCTCAAACCAGCAGGTCTAGTCTTGCCTTGATTTTAGGACTGATGATCGGTATGCTCAACCGAAAGCCGTGTCATGCAGGTCCTGGAGGAGTTTTTCCAGCTAAGTGGAGCGGGCATAACTTGCTGAGCTGCCAGTGGGTGGATGGATCTGGACCTGCAGGGCTGAGAAGTACTGCTCCGTGCCTGCATCTGCAGCCCAAGCATTGGGACCCGCTTTAGAACCTGGCGTAAGCAAAATCTTCGACTTCAATGGACGAAGCCGCTGTCCAGTTCCCTCTTCAACGTGCCGGCAGTTCCAGGCTCTGGCGTGCCGCTGGTGTCATCTTGCCTTTCTTTCCGTTGCCGTTGATCCGTCTGTGAGCATTCGCGTTGCTTCCTTGCGCTATTTGATACGGTGGGAAAGCTCACGATCATGCTGGCAAAGGGACCGTACGACAAACTACTAGTCGACCGTAGAACTGCCCGGCTAAAGGTGATCACGAGAGGGTGTGTTTTTGACCACAGGCACGGCACCCGATACGTTGATGATAGCGACGCTTTTCATTCAGAGTCGATGATGGAATACGCCGCCTCGAACGATGGACAGAGTTTGTTGAGAAGGATGACGACGACTTGCAAGGCGACTGCATAGAGTTCTCTAGCAAGTTGCAGCAATCAATCAGCAAGCGGCATGAAGAGAAGTTTCTTTCTTCCAATGGAGGTTTTCGCAAACCGCGGGCAAGTATGCAGGTATAAATCGAAACTCCACATCGGAACTGATGCACATGGGTTCGCTGGCAAATTAATTGTGGAGAGACACGGCAAAGAAACGGCCAGCCCATCTCGCAGTGCTTGCTGGTTTCTGCGCGGTGGTAAGATTGCTCAGCCTTTCGCAGGATCAGCTTTTTCGCAGGCTGAGGCGACCAAAAAAAAGTTCGTATGGATGCGGTGTCCAGAATGGAGTGTATTGGCGCTCCTTCGAAACAAGGCCGCCAGCAAGGCGTATTGAAACAGGTCACTCCCACGGATCCCACAGATCTGGCCACCCGGTACGATTGTGCAAACGTGTCGCAAAGCGGACCGCGACAAGGTTCCGGCGCGGTGTTGGTTGGCGCAGAACGTGGCCACACGTGGATCGCAGAATCCCATCCGAAGCTGCATGCTTGAAGCCGGATGGGTTGCAGCAGCTGTGGGTCTATCGGGAGCCAGCGGTGACTCAGGGGAATGCGTGAGCGGTCGCATTATGTTGTTGGTATAGTAAGATGGCTACAGCAGCGAAGGCACCCCAGATCGGCAGCCTCACGGCATTGCAGCAAGTAGCGAAGGGAAACGGCGAGAGGACTCCTGCAATTGCCGATCGAGTGTACTACGTATGGCTGTGCCTGGCTGTGTCTGGCTTTGTCGGGTTGCGTTGGCTGGGTCCGGGTGAATGGGCTCCTGTCATCGGAGTTTGGGGGCGTAGTCGCGGCTAGTCAGGGGACCCGCCGGTGCAGCGCGTTCCAGCCGCCGTCATTGGCCAGGCACGGCGTGTTCCTGAGCGACTGACTAGCATGGCCTGGGCTTAGCGGCTGAAGGGCCTGCGCCGACAATATAAACGCTTCAATAAGTCCAATCTCCCATCCCCGGTGCACGTTTCTCCTCCTCCTGCTGTCGCTGTCATCTTCCTCTGCGATTGCAAAGCCGGCCATTTGGTCTTTCTAACAATCCTTTTCGAGCTTTCACTGCAAAGCTATCCATTCCTTTGACCATTACTACAGCTTTGGCTTCGCCGCCCATCGGTTTCACAATCGCATACCGCTGCCCAAATACTAGCCTCCCTCCTTGTTGAGAACACAGTGACGGACGCTCCTTGCGAACCAAATCGCCAATATAAACTCAATCAACAACTCCAACCACACACTATAGCTCAACAGCTTCCACTGCAAGATCGCCATGAAGACTCTCTCCGTTGTCGCGGCCTTGGCTGCTGCTGTGGCCACCGTTTCTGCCCAGGGCAGTGCCATCATCATCAACCACTGCGAGTTCAACGCGAATGTGTGGCCCGTCGACTCTGAGCGCAACCCTCAGAGCCCAATCGTCATCGCGCCGGGCAGTAGCTACAGCGAAGTCTACCACACTCCGTCGAACGGTGGTGTTTCGCTCAAGGTGTCGGGCAACGACACCATCACCATCATCACGCAGTTCGAGTACACCCTGTCCGACGGCACCGTCTTTTACGATGGATCCAATATCAACTGCTCTGGCGACGACTGCCCGTTCTGGAACTGGAACCTGTACATCGAGGCCTCGGACACTACCTGCCCAGGCCGACCCTGCCCGGCCCAAACCGTCTGCACTGGCTTCTACGAATTGCCCGACGACGTTGCCACGCTCGCCTGCGAAGGCACTGCAGACACCATCCTGCATCTCTGCTTGGCCTCCTCTTTGCTGCCGGCCAGCGGAGACTCAGTCTCCATCCCCGCCGCACAGCCCACACCTACGCCGACGCCAACGCCGACCCCAAGTCCGCCTCAGATCAACGAGGCACCGGTTGCCACTCACATCAACAAGCGAGACATCGGTGCCTTGCATCGTCACGCTCACAACCGACGGCACATGCACGAACACCAAGCCATTTGATCGATCAAGCCTGATGCGTAATCACCTGCGTGATGGAAAGCTTGCTTGTCCGTCGCGTTTGATTTCTTTTCCGTTTCGCATCTCATCATATGGCATGGACCTGCATCTTACTTTCTTGGGCGTATGGTAGCCGGCCTATTTCACCAAATATGGAACCCGGAGTTCTTCATTCTGCGCAGACGGCGCACACTATTGGCTATGGGTAGCGAAGAAGCCTGATTTCACTCTTTCGCTTTGTACCTCAGGAAACCATCGGTGTCTATACATTCACTCTTTAGCTTTCGAACACACCATGGGCTACCCATTTGCAGACAACTATTTACATTCTTGGATATATCCCCTATTGGAGCTATGTTCAAGCTACGGAGATTGTCACGACGCGATGAATTCACACGATAGATGGAGGGCTGCCAGTGAGCAATAGCTACTTTAGTCTTCGGCGTTGAACCCAAACCCTTGTTCCCTTCGTCGTCTTGTATATATTGACAGAGAGCTAAGCGCGCAGTCGGAGGATTCTATAGGCAGACCCGTGTCTATTCAGCAGAAGCACATGGAAGGGACGGGTCGCGATGTAATAGGCTTGAGGTACAATTAACAAAAATCATCTCCAAAAGCCCGCAATTGCACCTTCAATCACTCTGTGACTTCCACATGCCATCCCTTCGCTCTGATTGTTCACCTCTCAATATTACTCGTGATGTGCGGCGGCAAGATGAGAGAGCTCATTTCACAGCTTTGCTTACGCGTTCTCGGCGATCCAAACCCACACTCAGTATTTTGCTAAGGCCCACAGCCTATGGTAGAGGCGTGAGTAGACGGCGGGCACGAAGCCCCATCTGGCCACCACAATTTGCTTTCTGATTAATTACAGTTGCGGCCTACCCCTTGCCCTGTGCTCTTGGTTTGCCAGTCGCACAACGAATAGCAAGCCATCGGCATTCAAGCTTCCAATCAAACACAGTCAAACAGCCAGGGCTTACCCGCCGTTCGAAACCTACGCCGTGTTTCGTTTTACGCTTCCCTTTTGCTTTCCCCTCCTTCGCTCCACCGTTCCACTGCTCGCGACGGAGCTCCCAAGCCCTTCATTTAAAATTGTCCGGCCTGTTCTTTCTCTTCTGTTCGTTTCGCTCTTGGCCCGCTCTACTATCCCCAGTTCGTTGTGCCACCTCTCATATCCGAATTTCGCTTTTCGACTTGCCGTACATTGAAGCTGCGATGCTCATTTCATTGCAATCGTCAGAATGTGGTTCCTTGGCCCGCGCCTACGTCAACCGCTGCTCAGCTTCGTTGTAGCGACCACCATCCCGATTCATCGTGAATGATCGCACACGCATTGCCAGGATCGCCCTGGTTCAATGTACTCGACTCGTTGCCAAACTGTGATGCTTGTTTCGCCGTTTCTTGACAAATCGCTACTGTAAACCAAAACGTCTATCTAATCTTGACTATGAAGTTTCCCATCATCAAACCATATCGTAAACTGAAACACAGATCGAGCGTGATTGTAAATTATCGCATCTGGAGTTTAAAACAGATTAACGTTGTGGTGAATCGCTGTGTGCCAATCTCTCAAACTTCTAGACTTCTCCCGAAGTTAAGGTGCGCTTCGAACCGTGTACGCCATACACTGCTGGCCTACAAACCAAATGCGGTACTTCAACCGCCTGCATTTCTCGTAGGGACAAGAATGCTTTCACAAGGGTTTCGTGCTATGGTCAAGTCTGGAATACAAAGAGCTAGGAGATATCAATTGGAATGCGTTCTCGACATATTCCAATATATGTTTCTTTCAGCCTAACGACCATAATTACAACTTTAGACCATTCATATTCTCGATTTCAAGAGATTGAATGCAATTTGATATTATTTCTTAGCAAAGCCACCTGGAACCCCCATTGCGCCGTTTGCTTGCATCAATTTTGCGTCCTCCAGATATTTCCAATTTGATGCCAGTCATGTGATATCTCACTTCGTCTCAGATCTCAATTCCAAAGCGACAAGTCCATTTCTCCAACCACTGGGCATTCCGGCCAATCCTCCAGTGGTCATCACGCGGCTCTCTCTCCGAGCAAGGGCTCCCGTTCGCGATCCTCGCTGACAATGGCACCCCTCTTGGGCTGCCAGCCGATGATTCCCGGAACGGCCACGGCAGCCGAGATCACGAACAGCAGCGCCATGATGGTGAAGGCGAAGATCCATTGCAGCGCCACAATGACGGTCAGGAATTGGGCCACGCCCAGAGCTGGCAATCACATCAGCACACGTTTCCGAGTATCTCAACGAGCGGCAAAATCTCACAGGCAGACAGCGCGCTCAGCGCAAACCCCACCGCCCAGTCCTTAAACACAACGACGTAGAACCCGCCGTAGACGGCCCACGTCCACACAAAGACGTTCGCGACGACGCGGGCCGGGAAGTTGCGGGCATGGACGACGACCGCACCAACCCAGTACAGCGCGACGAACGCGAAGGCCAGCGGGCCCGCCAGCACGGCGACGTGGACGAAGCGCGGCAGCCGCGGCAGGCCGAAGTACGCGAGCGTGAGCAGCAGAAAGTCCGCGATCACCAGCAGCAGCGCCCAGCCGAAGTAGCTGCGGCACCACAGGTGGATGAAGCCGAAGGCCAGCAGGTTGTGCGCGGTGAAGGCGACCGCCGCGTCGCACGCGTGCTTGACGTGTGCTGCTGGTGCGTCGGTTTGCGGGTACAGCGCCGCCAGGTACGGGATCTGCAGCGTGTACAGCACGATCCAGTAGACGGTGGTGAGCGGCGCGGACAGCGCGAAGGGCGTGTGGTGCCGCGCGTTCTGGCCCCAGATCGTGTCGCGGTGGTAGCGGCCTTCGTGCGGGTACGCGAACGTGTAGTACACCGACGTTATCACCAGCAGCAGGTACGTCAGCGTCGTGGCCGCGCGGTAGGTCACGATTGTCCGTTGGTCGTACTCGGCGCGCGTCTGGAATAGGTTGACTGGAGAGAGGGTCAGTGGGTTCGTCTGCGATTCTTCCGTAGCCAATTCAACCGTCCTCCTCCTTCTCACCACTCCCGTTTTAAAGAAGAAGCTCTAAGTACGTACTGGAGTGAACTCCTTCGCGGACGTGGTTCACCGCGTCCTGTGTGCTCGACATCTTTGATTCCACTGCTGCCAATTAACCCGCTACACTCGTTCGAAGGTTCTCCAAAGCAAAGCTCTCAAAACCAGAATACAAAACGACTTTGAATCCGGCAGCAAAGCAGAGGGGAAGTTGGAGGCGGAGTAGTTGCAGAGGTTGCAAGCATGGTGACAGTCACCAGACAACGTCATTTCGGCGAAATAGCCTGGCGAACCAAGCATGAGAACTTCTCTAGGCCCTGCAGCTCCGCGCATGTCGAGAGGGAAAAGGCGAGTTCCGCACCCCACCAACAGCGTGAGGGCGCCGCGAATCTCCTTTCTGCGATCTGCGATTTGCGGTCAGCTGCAAACGCTGGGTTTTCAACTTCCCCATGGTTGCATGGATGAAGCCGAGGTGGGCCCTCGCGTCCAGCCTCGCTGTGGTCGGAGATGCATCCGGCAATGGGGACGTTAAGATTTCGAGTTGCTGAGAGAGCAACTGCTCGAATTTCAATGAAACATGGAATTCCACTATTGAACTAACTTCACTACCCTATCCCGATTGTACTTCTTCGAGAAATGATTTTGGGTTGTTGGGTATCTATCCGGATTTCTGTACCGGAAACGCCCGACCTCGAGATACTGTTACAAACCGGCTGGAATCCAGAAGAACCGAGAAAGAAAGAAGAAACATTACCCATTGCAGACCACCGCTCGAAATTGGTAATAAGGAATTCAATGTAGAGCAAGGATCGTCCCAAAGCGTTCTATTTCGCCGGTGTTTCGGGAACCTCCCACAGATCAATACCATTCTGCTCCGTTTTGATTTGCGGCGCGTCGATGCTCTGTGGAGCCACCGCGTTCTGCGTTGGAGCTTGAGCTCCGTCGGCAAAAGGTATATGACCAGTGGCCGTGAACTTAGGCGGGCTGCGTGTCTTCCGCGGGCCGAGAGGAGGGCTAACGATGTCTTTGTTTGGTGTTTGCCATTGCAGCTGTTGCTGAGTTTGCAGCTGTGGGTTGGCGGTTGTCTGTTCGTTCATCGAGTATTCTTGCTGGAAGACGAAGTTTTGAGGCTGATGGAAGGGCTGGCCTCCATCGCCCATTACGCCTGCGGGTGCCACTAAGCCTGGCTGGCGGCGTTGGGCAGAAGTATTTACGGTAGGTTGAGGAGGGTATTGCCCGACGGCATGTCCATTAATACGGCCAACAGAGGATTGCACATTAGAAGGAAAGACGGCGGCAGGAGCTTGTGGTGCATTGAATGCAACCTGCGTAGGCTGTTGAACGGGATAGAGAACAGCCGTGGAGCTTGGGAATTGTTGCGACGGTTCCGAATCTGCTGTGGTATCTGCCATTTCGACATCAGGAGCAGATTGAAGCATTGCAGGCCCGGTGGGTGGAACTATGGCTGTAGACTCGGATGTAACACCATTTGTCCTTGCAGAAGTGGTCGGCTTAGCTTTTACGTCCTTCGTCAGAGTTTTCTTTGCTGTTGTAGTCGGCTTGGCGGCTTTGGTCGCAGTGGGTTTATTCCCAGGTTTAGCTACTGATGCTTTCTTGGTCGCTTCATCAGTCGTCTTCTTTTGTTGTCGTGAGGCGTACTCCTCAGTAGAAGGCACATTGATCTTGAGCCTTTGGAAGCCTGAAGTGAGTTGGTCTGTCTCAGCAGAACCTTCACGTGTCTCTGGAGCACTCTTCGTTTGTGAGGCTCCAGAGACAGTTGCCTTTGATGATGCTGAGAATGCAGATGGCACGCGAGGCACCGGTGGAATAGGTTTCGTTCCAGGCTGGCTACTAGGTTGTGCGCCAGTAGTTCTCGTCTTCTTCACTTGGACTCCATTGGCAGGCTTCGCCGCACTAGAACGCACTGTTGTTGCTACACTTGGAGCAGCACTGACTGTGCTGATAGTCGATGCGGTGCTTGATCGTCTTCTCATTTGGATTGGACGTGGAATCTCTTCTAAGGTGCCATCAGATGACGAAGGTAGATCGGCGATGGTTCTTCTGCGATCAGCACTTGAGACGGTTCGTAGAGCAATCGGTTTCATATCAGCGCTCGGCGCAGCAGGTTCGTGGGAGACGCGAGATTTTCCACGATCAGATCGTAGCTGACGTTCGCTTGGTGCTGGTACTGCCGGTGCTGATGGGCCAAGAGTAGTTCGACGATCCTTCTTTACGACAGATTCCGAGAGTTCGATGCTTGTGAAGCTTGTCGTTGCGCGATCCTTAGGGATGAGAAGCTTGCAAAGCTCATGGGACGCCGTTAACCAGTCAACTTCCGGCGGTGGTGGCGTAACGGCCCGCGATGGGCTTACAGAAGAGAGTCTGTGTGATCCAGAGACCGTTCGGTGGATTTTGGCTGGGTCGACAATCTTTGCAGTTGACGAGGCCGTTGGCGAAGAGTAGGCACCTGCACGTGGCTTTCTTCCTGGCGGCTTTAGTGCAGCTGCTGGGGCAGGATTGAGAAGCTGCTCCAAGATGTCAAGATTCTCCAAGTTCCACCATTCAGTATCATATGTAATGTGCCGTAAGGCGGCGTCCTCTGAGGGCTCAGCCTTGATCGCCAGTCCCATCATACCCTTAGTCATCTCCATACCGAGTCGACTATTTCCATCTGAATGCTGCTTGACTCTTGTAAGATCACCATCGCAAAGACCGCTGATATGGCTCATAACGCCACTTATCAGGGCTTTGTCGCTGTAACCACCCTCCAGTACGCTAATGATTCTGCCGTCTACGGAAAGGCCGCTTTCCTGGGCCAATGCAATTGTATCACGGGTAAAGCGAGCATAGAACTCGGTCGGGACATAGACATCATGTCGCTGCATCATCTTATGCTCATGTTCGGAGGCATCGAATCCGGCTGAGAGGAAAATGGCTGCTTTGGGTCTGGGACAATTCGGATCATGCGAGAGCTTTCTTGTCTGAGTGAGAAGGTATGACCTCGCCTTATCGAGCAGTGCGAGGTACTTGGTTTCGTACAATTTCCAGAATTCCGCTTCCGTGGCATATTTCTGGAGATGTACATTCCAGATAGACTGGCCATGCGCATTTTCAATGCACAGACTAGCGTTTTGAACCTTCTCACGATCACCGTACTCGCACGGGTAGGAGTTAATGTCGTGCAAGCTGAAATATCCAATTGAGTATTTCTGAGTTGATGGTGCCTTTTTGGATTTGGTGGGTTGAGCCATGTTTTCGTTATACGCCCAAGCAATGCTTTGAGAGCCATCGCCGTGGTGAAGATCAAAGTCAATGATTGCAGCATGGGTTAAGCCGTAGGTTTGAGCAGCGTAGTTGATTCCGACATGCACATTGTTAATCCAACAAAAGCCGGACGGATGATTTGCCGAACAGTGGTGACCTGGTGGGCGGATGCAAACGAAGGACTGGCGTGGACCGTTGAAACTTTGAGTGCCTTGGAAGACAGCATCGATGCCGTCAAACACGCCACCAAGAGCTCCTTCGAATGCTTGTAGGGACTCTGTCGAAAGGTATAGGTCACCTTCGTGAAGCTTCTCCTTCGTTGGTTCGGCACGCGATGTAGATATGCGCTCGAGCTCTTTGCCGGATGGAAGCTTTTGCTCTGCCCTACCGCACATCTCCTTCAGCTCCTTCATCCACGCCGTTCCATGCACAGCGGTGACAAATGGAGAGTCGATAGGCACGAAACGCGATGTTTTACGAACAGTAAATGGAATGTCTGATGGGCTATTCTTTGGGTTCGGCGCATTACGACCACCTTCATGTCGTTCACCCAGACGAACGTACGCAGTTGATATGCCCATAACACTGGCTTGAATACGTTCTGGACGTTCCACAATGACGCTCAGTGTGTTTTGCACCGATTTGAGGCTTCCAGGTCGAGCATAGCGATGACCGTAACAAGAGTCATGCAGGACCACAACTGTGTTGGTCGAAATTGGTGAAGCATCGTGTTGAATCAGGTCACGCTTAAAGAACTCCTCCGCCACTGAATTCGCGGTGATCTCTGGCTCTTCTTCCATGGCGGCGGCAAGCGGCGAAGGGAGGTATTGTTGCGATGACATCCGACGCGAGACCTTTGGTGGTGTGGGAGGGCCGTCGTGGCCTCGAAGGGAACTCGTAGAAGTCCTTCGCTGAAGAGCAGGTGAGGAGGAACGGCGGTCGATGCTCATTGAACTCGAGCTTCGGCGAAGGGGGTTTGGGGATCGCGGTTGATGATGACCATTGCGAACAGCAGATGGAGAGTGATGAGCAGGTGAAGACGGTGGCAGAGGAATCGCAGCAGCTTCGTCGATTGAGAAACGGCGTGCAAAATGCGCGGTGGCTGTTGGTTGTTCAGAGCTGTTTATGCCTTGTGATGTTTGTTGTCTTGGATTCAGCGACACGAGACTTGGTTGTCGCTCCATTCCAAAGAGTCAGAAACGTGACAGTCGCAAGATGGCAAATTTGGTTCTGACGTAAATCTTTCAACAAGAGAGTCTCATGCTGGAATTTGGGCTCGAGATGAGGTATGGAAATGTTTTGGAGTTCACTTGTCCCTGTCCCTTTTTGCCCATGCAGAATGACGCGAAGCCGCGTGCAATTGCTTTTTCCGCAATAATCCCGGCCTCTCCATATCGTTCCTGCTTTGCCAAAGACAGTCTCAACTTTGATCTCCTTCAAACGCTTTTTAAATACATAAGCGACGCTCTCTTCGAAAGCTTTAGTAAAGCAATGTAACAGAATATGAAATAGTGGGCCGGGTTGCTCTAAAACGGTGAATGGTGACCAACTTTGGGAGAGTCAGGGTTCGCCGCTGCAAGTTTCAAACAATTCAGCAGCAAAGGCTAAGCAGAATGACCAGTCACATCGGATAATTGTGCAGTCAAATGCTAGCTGCATTCAGACTTCAACGTTCAGCAGGGAACGATACGAAAGTACCTCTCCAGCACAGTAACAAGACAGGGTACGAATGGAGTTTATGCACAGCCTCCACCTTACAACGTCCACGACACTCAGCCGCAACTTTGGCAACTCCTCAACATGTATGGCGTTGCCTTAGGGGAAAGAAGGAATAAGAGAACATTGGCTATTCTCCATAGAGGGCCTTAGCGACAGTACGATATCACTTTTTGGGAGAGGCATTGCTACGCATGATCAACATTTCGACCCTCAGCCTTGCGGCGTCGCACCACAGATTCCAAGCTAACGCAGTCATTCTGCATGGCTTTGCTGCCTACGACTTCTACTTGCTAAGATAAGTAGAGTGATGTTCCATGTCTGCAAGGCCTCAACCTTTTATCTTTCAACGCATTAGATGAATTTCGTGATCACCACGCTTAAGAAGTGGCGCTCAAAAGGTCGACGAATGGCGACCTTCAACGATCTCCCTGCAGAGCTATTGCTCGAAATCCTCGCCCATACCGACCTTCCTACAACCCATCTCTGGAGATTTCTTGGCATCTCCAAAGTCATATATTCCAAAATTGCACTTCTGGCTCATCGGAAAGAACTTGGGGATCTCTGTAGAGAATTGAATTTCTGTCACCTTCCTCACTCGGACTGCCTACGAAAGTTCAGAAGCTTCCTACGAACCATCTCTCGACGTGAAGACCTGGCTCCAATGGTCCGATCGGTGGTTTTGGCTTCTGGCTGGAGAACTGATACCCATGGGCTCTACGAGCGTACGCGAACTGGTCGGTGTAATGGTGACGAGAAGCGACTCTTGGAAGCAGGATATCGCGTGGGCTTTTCACCAGATTCTCCCAACTGCAAGGATCCTATAAACCGCCACAAACAAAGCAATCTTCGAGCGTGGCGGGCCTTTAACTGGGGCATCCAGAGCAACCACCTCGGTGCTGAACTCATCTTGCTCTTTGCTATGCTACCCAATCTCGAATCGCTCACAATCGACATCCAAGAGCAGCCGTCTGGTTTACCATGGGACCGGTTGCTTACCTCCAACACGTGCTCTCTCGCTAATCTCAAGAATCTCACACTCTTCGGTCATCCACAACAGGGTGGGAGCATGCCGAAAGGAATCACTGACCTCTCCTTCCTTCTCGGTCTTCCTTCGCTCACGTCGCTGCGCTTATGCGACCTCAACTGGACTTCGGAGGGACATTTGCTTCCTTCTCATCGGCCTTTAAATATCACAAGTCTAATACTAGACAACTGTTCAATGAGCGCTTCGACATTCGGCATTCTATCCAGCAGGATTCCGGCTCTCAAATCCTTCTCCTTCATTATTCGCAACCTCTCTTCCAACCACAAACATCTATCCATGGCAACATTAGCGACATTCATCAACTCTCACAGTTCAACGCTCGAATATCTTCACGTCAATATTTCGTCCCTGCTGGGCGATAACGCGTTCCATCGGGCGTTAGGCTCGCTAGCTTCCTGTGTCTCCCTAAAAAGCCTGGATATCAGTCCGCAAACTCTCCTCGGAAATCACAAGTTTTGGTCCAGAGGCCATAGAATGGAAGAGTACATGCCACCTTCACTCGAAGTCCTACGTATTCGCAAGCCAATCCCAGACTACCTGTACCGTGCCATCAATAGTTTCGCTATGTCTCTTGCGACTCATCCGGATCGGTATAGTAATTTCAAGACTTTCATTCTTCCCCACGACGTGTATTGGTCTTTTCCGGAGATGCAGATGGTAGGTATTACTGTCGCTCGTTCGAAGTAAATGGTATCTAAGGAAACTGGCGCTTCTCGGAACTGTTGATAAAATATCCAGATGCAATGGTCGTTTTGGATATGGAGTTGGAAAATTGGAAAGTTGTTCAGCAAGTTTGAACTGGCAGGCCAATTCGTACGCAGAATTGAATATACTACCTTAGAAGTAGCTATTTCTTTAATATACAAGTCTGATGTCTAATTGAGATGACCTCCTTTCAAAACTGCTTCGTTCAGTTTGCTTTCGTTTCCCAACCAACGCCGGACATTGATTTGGCAAACACACAACCTGCCGTCTCAGATTCCAACATATTTCCTTTATACAAGAACCTCGCCAACGTCTCACAAGATCGGCAACTGATCCTCAGGTTCAGTACTCGCAACAAAACGATGCTGTCCCCTCCGAAGCACCTTGACCTCGTTTCCAACCGCCACCACATTCCCGACGGCCTCCGCAGACGGCACAACCTGCATACCCAAGCACGCACTTTTACTGCCTTCGTCAATGACCCGATACTTCAGCATGGTGCTCTGCGGCTCATTGCCCTTGTTGTCCTGCGCGCCGGAGTCGGGATCGGCGTTGGGCAGCTTGCAGCGGGTGGTGCGGCACACGCAGTGGAAGTTCCGGCCGCCGATCTCGACCAGCGTCCAGTCGTCCTCGTCGTACGGTGGTGGGCCTGCGATGTACACGTTTGCGCGGTACCGTCGGCTGTCGGGGCTGAAGGCGGCCGAGGATGCTACCCGCGCTTCCATGTCGTGGATGCTGGCTACGTTCTGGAGTGACAGTGGGTACGCGTCTTGGAAGCCTACGTGCGCTTGGTAGCCCAGCTGCGATGCCGTCGGTGCGTTCCTGAAGAGACTTCGCTGCTTGCTTGGGTGTACTCGGAATAATGTGAGAGGGTTGGTGATGCCGAGGAAGTCTTGGAGATTGGATTTGATGTGGGACGGAATGGATGATCCTACATCGACAGCGCCTGGAAAGTCTCGCCAGATGATCATATGGGTGTCTGTCTTGTTGGAAGCCTCAATCTGGTCTGTTGAAGCGTTGAAGGGAATTCGAAAGTAGAATGTCGGTTCCTTTCGTCCGGCTATTCTAGTCGCGATGATGGAACGTATATTGTGGAGACCTTGGATGCTGAGCGAGACCTTAGGCATGAATGTAAAGGAGCCCACAACGCAGCCACCACTTCGAATGAAGGGTGCTTCCTTTTCGTACTCAAGCAAACCGTCTTTCGGTACCCATACCTCGGTCTTGATCCGAGTAAGAGCAGGATGGGCACGAATGGTGATGAAGTCCCACTGCGGTGTTTTATGATCCCACTGCGGCACCTTGGACTTGCTGGCCTTCACGGAACAGAATTGCGCAAAGCTGAATTGTCGATCGTACTTGAATCCCGTCTGCTGTATTTCGCCTTCATCCAGCTCGATTCCAAAGCAGCTCTTAATTGGGTAGTTGTAGACGGCGACGACCTTCCATGGCTCATCATTCGGTGTGCCCGCATGCTCATCCTGTTGAGAACTATTGGGCAGATTATGAACAAACTTCCCAAACTCTTTGCTGAGATTCCTCGTTGCCGGACGACCGAGCCTTTCCAATCCTGGTATTGGATCTAGTCCTCTCTTCTGAGCTCGGATCTCCTTGTAGGAGTCATAAATCAAAAGCCATAGGACACGATATAGAAAGGGAATACCCGCAACAATGGCTACCATAGCGAGAGTAAGGAGATAGTAACTTGCCGGCATGCCAACATCATCGCTGTTAGCAACCTTCTGAAGTCGTACATGAAGCGGTAATTGCTCTGCCGGACAAGACATTTTGAGTATAGGAAAGCTTAAAGAATCTACAAAAGAACCGTAACAAGGAACCTAAATCAATCATATAAGTACATACAAGAGCCAGATTGAAGTGAAAAAGGAAATTGCCACATATTGTCAAAGTTGAGGGGTCACTCCGATGTCACACTATTTGGCGCGTGTTTCTTGGGTGTTTCGCGTTTCGACTTCCCGAAAGCTCCGCGTACAATAATTCCTACAACTGTATGCCATATACATCGATGCCTCGTGGGCTCAATGCTCAATTGGACCAGTTCTCGAAAAGATGAGAGTAAAAAGTCACACTTACGAAGAAACTTCCGCCATTGATATTGCGCGGAGGCCAAATGACTGACCGCAACGGAGCACAGTCTGCTTCACCATCTCGTATGTTAATCGACACGAATATTCTAGACTTCATGACTGACATTAAACAGATAGACTTCCGACAATATCGGCCTCTCAGTTATTCCAGAAGCTCCGACAGAATCCATCGCACGCGATTTCGACTGGTCTCAGACGACTTGACCGCATTTTGCTAGGACAGCACCTTAGCCAGAATGGAGCAAAAGAAGCAAAGGGTGGTCTGCCTCGAGGGAAGACCACAGAGATATATGGCCCACCAGGAGTTGGCAAAACAGCGTTTGGACTCTCAGCGGCAGCGTCAGCTCTCAGAGCCGGGCACAACGTAGTATGGGTAGATTGCGGCACACCTCTTGTACGCAAGAGACTGGGTGATATACTCCATGGCGCTCCACAAGGAGATACTCAAGAATCATCCCTCACAGAAAAGTCCGGCACAGGCAGCGAGCAGCTCCAGAGCAACCTGATCCACCTCACAGCGCCGACACTCCCGCACGTTCTCGCACTGTTCCTGCACCCGATGCCCAACTTCCCACCTCCAGACACCGCGCTCATAGTACTCGACTCCCTGAGCACCGCCTTCGACACCGCGTTCCACACACGCAGCTCCTCCAAACCGCATGCGCAGAAGACCGACGTCGAGAAGTGGGCGAGCAACCGGCGCTTCGCTGTGCAAGGCGCGCTAGCGGGGGCGCTCAACGCGGCGGCGGCGGTGCGCGACGCGGCGGTGCTGGTGACGGGGCAGACGGCGACGCAGGTGCGCAGTGCCCAGGGCGCGCTGCTGGTGCCGGCACTGGCCGGCGCCGAGTGGGACGCCGGCATTGCGAACCGCGTCGTGCTGTTTCGCGACTGGCCCCCCAACGATGTTGTGTGCCTGGGCCAGGACCGTGAGCGCTGGGCCCGCCTGCGATATGCGGGCGTGCTGAAGGTGAATGGCGTGGGCCAGGGCGAGGATGGGCTTTTCGCCACCGTGGTGCCGTTTAGTGTGGAGACGGATGGGCTGCGCGAGCTGGAGGTGCCGGGTGAGAAGATGGCTGGTGGGATGAGCGCTAGCCCTGTTCGCGCGAAGAAGAGGTCGTTTGTTGAGATAGCTGATTCTGATGACGAGTTTGATGACTACGGATGGGACGAGGAGGATGAGCTTGCGGCTGAAGGCTTGATTGTGGACGAGAGTCTTCTCAGAGCGGAGAAGACTGCGAAGGGATGAGATATGGGCACACGAGGATGATTGATTAAGAACAGTACCATGTCGGACGTCCCACCTGGAAGGTGGCACTACGCGAACGACGTTATGGCTACCTCCTGGAAACTTGGAAGCGACATTGCATGCGTCAACGACCACTACATCGGTCTTTTTGAAGCCCAACTTAACTACAGAGGCACATCTTCTCACCATCAAGCATTTCCGGGGACTCAGGGGATACACACGATCATCAGAGCGCACACACCGCCTTGCCATCGCCAACCCTTGCGAATACCCGGTCCGAGCAGGGTTGAGCCACGTGCTTGGCGATGTCTCTCTTCTCTATGCTGTTCCAGGAACAAGACAAAGGCGTGGCTGGTCAGGAACGGGCCGGACTACCGCATCCGATGACAGGTATTCTCCCTTTAGGGCGCTGTGGTCAATGCACAGCTATAGCACGCCAAGGCAGTAGAGCTTCAGGCTGGAGGCCAGGCTGTTGGGCTGTAAAGAAGTGGCTGTCAGGTTGCAACAGGCCCGAGACGTCATTGTGCTGCGCTACAGCAGAAGGACTGCAATGGAACCTCGCTACACCATTTACTGGCACGGCATCAGACCTTGCAGCGGGCATGGTCCCTGCGGCATCCCAAGGCTATAGAGGAGTGAATATCGAGCCAATAGCTGCCCGACGCCCGCATTTCTATCTACTGGCTGTTTTGCGCTGCTTCGGGTGTGGCCGAGTCATGGATAGATGCCCAAGTAACAACCTCCTTCCCTACCTTACACTCCGACCACCAGATGGTCTGTTTTACAATGGCTCGGTGAGTAGATGGGCGTTACATTCTGTTGCTGCCCAAGCTCTGGAAGCTTCTCCAGGCTTCATGCTATTTTGGCTCTTTCGCCTCAAAATATAATAACAGGTGAAAAGGGTCCTGTTTTTTCACTACTCGCATCAGGATTTTGTGTCGTGGAATTCCCTTGTCCGTCCGGCACCGATCGGGTTGGGTGGCGCCTCATCACGCACGCCTCTGACGTCGTTAATCTGCCCACCATTCCACATATTCGCCCTCACTTTCCGATCACAACCCGACTTTACCGTGCTTCAACTTTTAATTGATTAACTTAAGCAAAGCACCGTCTGCTCCAATCCTTTCCTTCTTCAGCCAGCTCTTCATTTTAACCTTTCACCACCCTCCATCCTCACTCCACCGACATCCGGCCTTTTGCCTCGACCGACGTTACACACCATCTACCCCACCGTCACGTAACTTGATCCTCGTATTTGAATCTGAATAATCATACCACCAATGTCTGCATACCGGTCTTCAGATCCAGCGCTTGCCTACGGCGACCTGCCGCCTGGCCCTCAACGATGGGATCGCGAGAGGTTTGATCGCTACAGTCGAGGAGGTTATGATGATCGTGACTATCATCGTCCGCCACCGCGCCGCGAGAGTCGCTTCGTCGAAGCAGATGTCGTGGAGCGCAGCGGTCCTCGTCGATTTGAGGAGCGGGAGCGATTCGTCGAGGAGGATAGGTATGCTGGCCCACCGCGTAGGCGCACCGAGTTTCTCGATGAGCCCATTCCTGCCGAAGTAGCAAATCGAGCTCTAGCACCTTATCGTCGCAAGAGCATCGTCGAGAGGGAGGTCGATATCGAAACACTGCGCCGCCCTCGTCCGCAGATTATTCGACGGCAATCTTCGCTCGATACCTTCGACAGGAGACCATTGCCGCGCTATGGCGATGAATATTACATCCCCGCTGATGTTCCACTTCGCGTTCGTCGGCCCGAGCCACCTCGCGATCGTGTCCGAGAGCGAGAATTCGAGGAAATTCGGTACCGTGATCTCGAGCCTGACGCATATGACGAGTATGAAGACATCAGAATCCGTCGCGAACGCAGCCGTGGCCCTCGCCGCGTGAGCGTGTCTGCAAGCCGAGCCTCAAAGTCGGTTCGCAGTGCATCATCCAGCTCGTCGAGTTTTGAAGAGGTAGAAGCTGTCGAAGAGAAGAAGGAGATACTCATCGGCAAACGCGGAAAGACAAGAATGCCAAAGCGGCTCGCCCACAGACAAGTAATCATTGACTTGGGATTGACATTTGAAGAGGAAGTATGTATTAAAGCAATGTAACGCCCGTCTTAGGACTATGATTCGCTGACACATTCTACTTAGGACGATTTCTTTATCATTCAGCGTGCTCTTGAAAAAGAACATATCGATGAGATCATCGAGAAGAGCAAGGTGTATAGAGCTGGTATGTGCAAGTTTTGTAAATGGTTCCCAGTTGCCAAGTAACTCACACGTTATGACAGAGAGAGAAAAGACCGTCTACAAGTATGAAGAGAAGATCGAAGCCCCCGTACCCCCCCCACCACCAATGATACCAATGATACCGGTCATCCCCGTCGAGGAGAAAGAGCAAGTCATTACCAAGCGCACAGAGATCTTCGAAGGCGGGTCGCGCAGCCGGCACGCCTCGCCCGCGCGCTCGGTGTCCTCGCACCACCACCACCACCACCACGGCGGCGGGGTGGTCGAGGAGTTCGAGGAGTCGGCGACGGTGGCGGGCCCGCTAACGGTGCTGGCGCACGAGGGCCGCTCCGACCGTGACATGCGGCGCGAGCTGGCGGCGCTGGAGGCGGAGCGGCGCACGCTGCGGCTGGAGCGCGACGTCGACGACCGGCGCGCGCTGGCGCTCACGGTGCGCGACCGCGACGGCTACGAGGTGGTCGACCGCCGCGAGATCGTGGAGGAGCGGCCCGTGCGCGAGATCATCCGCGTCGAGAAGGATCGAAAAGGTAGGATGGCGCTTGTGCGGTCCGCTCGTTAGCGCTGAGCGTGTGGGTGCTTGGCTGCGATGCTTGCTCTGCGTGCGGGCACTGACGGGCTGCAGGTCGATCACGATCCAGGGCTCCTGACCCGAACCTTGTTGCTCTGGCTATGGCTACTCTTACTTGAGTTGCGCTTACCGAGCGCAGGACCATTATATCTGTCATTAAGTTGGTATTTGGCGTTCTAGGTGGAATTGATGCGATCTAGGTCAGCGTGGTTTGAAAGTGCATGGAATTTATGTTTTATATCAAGTTGAGACGGAATTTTTCTCCTATGTTTTCTGCTTATGTATCACATTGCTAGGACTTCTCTTCACGCGATACGACTAGACGCATGTACGATTCATAGCTGGACTCAAGTCGGAAGGGCGTGAAGTCTACACTCGCAGGAATCTAGCTAGAATCTAGCTAGAGTTATAACCATGCCTAGTACATGTGCATCCACGGGTGAATTTCCAGCCAAGGAACGCATTCAACATATATCAACAACCACTTTTCCCACGTGGTGAGACCCGCCCTTAAAGTCATTAGTACTCTATCAAGTTGCTGTCACTCATCACTTACGAGATATCGATATGCCTCTTTCAAGTCCTCAAACTTAAATGTCTTGGCGTCAATAACAGGTTTGATTTTCCATGCGTCGATAGCCTTGTTCATATCTTCAAACTGTTGTCTACTGCCCACAAATATACTTCTCACTTTTAATGCCGCTTGTCGCACATCCCAAGTTGTCGGTAGGCCTTGGGCTGTACCTCCGGTTCGGTGGCCTACAAGACATATTTGTCCATTTCCCGGTTTACCGGCTTTGAGGCATTGGCCTACTGTTGCAGCGCCCCCGATATCAACGATGATATCCGCTCCCATCTGGTCTGGACTCAATTGACGAGCTTTTACGCCCCATTCTTCGATTTCACGGTAGTTAATGACATCTTTAGCTCCCATTGTCTTGAGCATCGCAGCCTTCTCGCTTGAACTTGTTGTCGCAATGACATTCGCTCTAGCAGCGATGGCGAACTGCAGGGCAAACAAGGAAACACCTCCCGTACCCTGAGTCAGTACAGTGTCACCTGGTTGCACATGCTCGTCAGCATCAGAAAAGAGACATGACCACGCAGTCAGAGCCGCGCAAGGCAAAGTAGCAGCTTCGCGGTAGTTCAGACTGTACGGTATCTTTACCAATCCCTGTGCAGGAAAGACACCGTAGTCTCTGAAAGCGCCATCGACATGCCCACCCAGATCACTCTGCCCTTTGGCAGCAGTAAAGCGACCAGAGAGATGCGATCGGAAAAAAGTGGTAGCTACTCTTTCCCCGACCTTGAACTCATGGACGCCGTCGCCAACTCGGAGAACTTCTCCAGCACCATCGGATCCTTGCACACAGCCAAACTTTCGACCGCGAGGATAGTTACCACTAGAGAGCACGATATCGCGGTAGTTTAGAGATAGCGCGTGGAATCGCACTAGAACGTCAAATTGACCTAACGATGGGATAGGGGCGGTTTCTAATTTAAGTGAGTCAATCCCATTATCGGTTTCGTACAGAACCCATTGGCGCGCAGTTGTAGGCAGCGGAGAAGACATGTCGATGTCTAAGGCGCACTTGGGCGGATATTGTGAACAGTCTGTGAGATTTTATGAGTTGACCAATCTTTGAGGTTACGAGAGACGACAGAAGAGGGTTCAGAAATATTCAGTGGAGAGCACTTCACACCGTAGCGGGACACTTTGTATTTCTAATACATCGCCAGGACCTCGGATGCCTCGATAATTGACTGGAAGCCGTATCGTTTCGTCCGGACTCATAAAGGCTCTGAGAACCCTAAGAACTGCTTGAAGCTACCCAGGTCGATGCTCGAGGTATTCGTTCTTCGTAGAGATGGGCGATATGAAACATTTTCTGTTACTTCTGTGCTAGGTTTCGGTATAATATACCAGTGGGAGCCTTCTTATCTGCTGGTTGGCCACTGATATCGTAGGCTTCATACTGCTTCCGAACTTCAAGAACCACACCACCGACGCTCAACAACGATTCTTCCGTCGCCCCTTTTGCAAAAATTTCCGCTCACTGGGGCTGGACCATGCAGCTAATGATGCACATGTTACATCCAGTTAATTTCACGATAGCTTATCGCCTTGGTTATCTAGTTTGAGCCATTTCCCTGTGGATCCTGTCGTTCCAGAGAGTGCCATGAGATTTAATATGCAGATTATGCAACGAATAGACTTTTCACCCTGTTCACTCCCGTACCGGTGGTAGCCATCCGTCACCCGAGTCATAGTGATTGCTACGTAATGCCGAGAGATGCTGCGCCTTCTTTTTGCTGCTTCATTGCCGGTAAACCGCCTCCGAGCATGTGTACGACAGGAGTTCTTTGAGGGATTTCCTTTCATCGCCTCTTAGGGTTACCTAATTAGGCAATTTAGAAAATGTCTCATGCTAAACTACCAAGATATTTAATCACACAGCTCATTTCCAACCGCTTCCCGTTTTCTTGCTGTCTGTTTTCTGCTCCGTTTTCTCCGAATTTCAATTCTCCTAGAAGAAGCCATGGAGAAAAATCCAGAGGTCGAACGGAGCATCCAATATGCCCCAGATCTCGAGCGCGCTACGTCACGCCCTGAGCTCACCCGACAGCGCTCTATGGGTTCCTTGTCAAGGAGATCGTCATTTTCTGCACGTATGACGGTCGACCCAGACGTAATCCTACCCATCGAATATCGAACACTGTGAGCTCTGATGAATTGCTGTTATTCTGCGTATCACACTGACGATCGTTTGTAGTTCTTACGCAGTTGAGGAGAAGAAAGCGCGAGATATCGAAGAAGAAAAAGCTTCGAGAGCAGTTCCGGCAGATAAACTTGAAGAAACAGCAGCTGGTAAGTGCCTGCCATATGCTCGCTCAACTACTGTCCTAATCTCACCCCATTTCAGAGGTCGCCGACTTAGATTGGCACAAACTGTCCGTGGACCAAGTGTATCGCAATCTTGCTACCTCTCCATCACACGGGCTTTCGGCTGAAGAGGTTGTGGATCGTCACAAGCGATATGGCAAAAATGTCCTATCGCCTCCACCTAACAACTGGCTCATCAAAACCCTCAAGTACCTGTATGGCGGCTTTGGCTCAGTCCTGTTAATTGCCGCAATCCTTGTGTTCATCTCGTGGAAGCCACTCGGAGAGCCTCCGCAACTTGCAAATCTCGCCTTGGCCATCGTCCTCGTCATCGTTTGGGTCATCCAAGCCGCATTTTCCTTCCTGCAGGACTGGTCCAGTTCTCGCGTCATGGCGTCGATCAAGAATATGCTTCCTGATCATTGCATTGCCTTGAGAGACGGGAAGCAACAAGAGCTCCTAGGAAGCGAATTGGTTCCCGGTGATATTATCCTTATTCGCCTTGGCGATAAGCTCCCAGCCGACCTTCGTTTCGCTCAAGTTTCCAATGACGCCAAATTCGACCGCTCCATCCTGACTGGCGAAACACTACCACTCAGAGGCACCCTTGAATCCACCGACGACAATTATTTGGAGACTGCATGCATTGGTCTTGCAGGTACTCACTGTGTTTCTGGCAATGGTCTCGGTGTCGTCGTGGCTACTGGCAACAACTCGATGTTTGGGCGCCTAGCCAAGCTCACCAACAGCCCAAAAGTTGGCATGACAACTCTGGAGAAGGAGATTTACTACTTCGTGGCCATCATCGTCGCAATAATGCTCATCATGATCTTAGTCGTCATTGCGGCTTGGGCAGCCTGGTTACGACATAAACATCCAGGCTGGATCAACGTTCCAACCTTGATTGTTGACTGCGTAAGCGTTGCCGTGGCCTTCATCCCGGAAGGCCTCCCGATCGCCGTCACAGCCAGTCTTACCATTGTTGCTGCCGTCATGAAGAAGAACTCCATACTCTGTAAATCTCTCAAGACGGTCGAAACGTTGGGAGCCGTGAACGTCATCTGCTCCGACAAGACTGGCACTCTGACAAAGAACCAAATGACCGTCACGGACTGCCTCGTCGGCCAGGAAGCAATGCCTGCCTCGGGCGCCGTGGAACGTACACGCAGGGAGGGAAAGGATTACACTTTAGGTGTATTAGCTACGGCTGGAGCTCTTTGCAACGCTGCAGAATTCGACGCTGCCTCCAGCCACCTTCCACTGCCCCAGCGACGAATACTTGGAGATGCGACTGACCAAGCCATCCTTCGTTTCTCAGAATCGTTGGGTAATGTCGCAAACACTCGGAACGAGTGGCAGCAAGTCTACCGCATTCCGTTCAATTCCAAGGATAAATTCATGATTCAAGTCTCTAAGCCGATTCATGAAGAGAATTTGATCCTGTTTATTAAGGGAGCGCCTGATGTCCTCCTTCCCCAATGCAATCAATGGTTGGCGAGCTCCGGGGAGGCTGAGTCGCTCACCACGGCGCAACGCATAAGGATCGAAGCCGCAAAGGATCAGTGGTCTCGGGAAGCGAAACGCGTCATCTTACTGGCAAGAAAGCACCTTCCAGCGACGGTTCTGAAGCTCGATCCCCTGTCTATTGAATTTGAAGACGCCGTCAAAGCAGAAATGCTGAATAATCTCGAGCTCCTTGGTCTGGTTGGAATCGTAGACCCACCCAGAGATGAGATTCCAGAAGTCATTCGCACTCTGCGCAATGCTGGCATTCGCGTCCATATGGTCACGGGTGACTTCAAGCTTACGGCTCAGGCCATTGCAGCAAAGTGCGGCATCATCAGTTCCTCAGTAGAACATCTTCACAGCGCCGCAGACTTGTCTACCATCAGCCCCGCTAGTGCTTCTGCATTAGATCTACAAGAGGACAAAGATTCTACAGAAGCTTCGTCTCGAAAGGCGATTGTCATTGATGGCTCGGAACTCAGCAGCTTGGTCAAGGCAGAATGGGATGTCCTCTGCAAGTGCGACGAAATTGTCTTTGCCCGAACGACACCAGAGCAGAAGCTCCGCATTGTGAAGGAGCTGCAAGCAAGAGGAGCGACGGTTGGTATGACTGGTGACGGAGTAAATGACGCCCCTTCTCTTAAAGCAGCTGATATTGGCATTGCCATGGGTTCTGGATCCGACATCGCTATTGAAGCTGCCGACATGGTCCTTCTCGAGTCGTTCGCCGGCATCGTTGAAGCTGTCAAGTACGGTAGAGTCGTCTTCGACAACCTCAAGAAGACGATTTGCTACTTGCTTCCAGCAGGTTCATTCTCAGAATTCTGGCCAGTCATCACGAGCGTACTTTTCGGTCTCCCACAGGTCCTGTCATCTTTCTTGATGATCATCATCTGTTGCTTCACCGACTGTGCTGCTGCAACTGCCATTGCCTACGAAAAGCCAGAGGCTGACGTCCTACTGCGCCCGCCCAGGAACCCGAAGAAGGAAAGACTTGTGGATTGGAAGCTCATTATACACGCATACGGCTACGTCGGCGTCATTGAAGCTGTTTCAAGCTTCGCAATGGCTTACTGGTTCCTCGAGTGCCGGGGCATACCGTTTTCGCTTCTGTGGTTCGGGTTTGGCTCGAGTCCAAGTGATATGACGGAGGATCAGTATACCGGCTATCTGAATCAGGCCAGTTCCATCTACTTCACGACTCTGGTCATGATGCAGTTCTTCAACCTAATGTGCGTACGCACACGCCGGCTGTCATTGCTACAGCATCCGCCTCTGTTCAGGAAGGCCACAAAGAACATCTACCTCTTTCCGGCCATTGCTTTCGCTATCGCTATCGCATTCTTCTTTAACTACGTGCCCAGATTCCAGCAGGTGCTCGGCACAGCTCAAATTCCGGTCGAACAGTGGTTCCTACCGCTCAGCTTCGGCATGGGCCTGCTGCTCATCGACGAGGGCAGGAAATGGGCCGTGAGGATATGGCCTCACGGTTTGCTTGCAAAACTCGCTTGGTAGGAGATAAACATAGATTTAGAACGACAGATGTTGGTTACAGATTGGCTTGGTTGGCTGCTGAGAGAAACCAGCGCCGCGATTGATTTTTAGAATGATTGTTTTGCGGTATCTAAAGCAGTGGAGAGTTTGAAGATTGGAAGCTTATGCTGGAAGTTTATACTGAGATTAGCACAAGAAGTTGATCTGATTAATTGACGAGATACCATAATGCTAAAATAAAATCTCATCCTTTCGCTGGTATTAAGTGGTTGTGAGTCCATGATGAGACCTGCTTTTGACTGTCGTCAACCACAGCTTATGTAATGCATTTTGCGATCGACATCTGTCGACAACCACACCCAAGCCTCATCACACCCAGTCTCCAATGCCACAATGTCGAAAATAAACCAAGTATCGTCATCCAGCCAGTTCTCGAAACTCCTCTCCTCCAACTCCTATGTGATTACCGACTTCTACGCCGACTGGTGCGGGCCATGCAAAGCCATCGCGCCGGTCTTCGAGCAACTGGCCACTTCACATTCTCAGCCAGGTAAACTGGCATTCGCCAAAGTCAACGTTGACGGACAACCCGACATCGCACGACAATATGGTGTTAGTGCGTACGTATTAAAATCCCAAAGGCCTTTCGAAAGGAAGGCCTCTGACACCTCATCGGCCAAAACCTACTCACCCTATTCTTACAGTATGCCCACCTTCCTCGTCCTAAAGAACGGCTCGGTAGTCGAGACCATTCGTGGAGCAAACCCGTCTGCGCTTCGGAGTGCGGTTTCTCGAGCTTCATCAGACACCGGTAAAAGCGATGGTGGATCGTCAGCAGCCTTCTCGTCGACAGGGTACAAGCTTGGAACGAGCTCGAAGGATAGCAGACCTGTGACAAATGGACCTTCGTTTCTCGGTGGCTTAAGTACTGGCGCAGGGGTTGGCAGCTTTGCGGACAGTGCTGTGAGATTCATGGGCTTGTATCTCACAACGCTGTTCAGTTTCGATGCTTATTCTGCAGCGGAAGCCAGCCCGTTCAAACTCACTGGGCAGAGGAGGTGATGTGGATTCATGGTAATGAACCATGTTGTAATCAAAGCTCTATTGAGGCGTTACTGGGAGCTTGGAAGGATTAGACTCACCGTTTGAGCCGCACGGATAGGCGTCTTGAAATGCAGCAGTTGCGTTTTCATCTCAAGCTAAATGCATGTATGCTCATAAGTTCAGCTCGATTCTAACTAGGTTCGTGAAGGAGAGCAAGAGAGGTCTCGCTTCTCAAGGTTGAGTCTACCAAGCACGCTACAATTCGCTCGATGCAAATATACACTCGTGGTTCCATTTAGATTCTAGTTGGGCTCTTGCAGTGGAGAGTAGTCTTCTCACTCCTCGGGTTTGAGTCCATAACGTGAGTTACTTCATGCATTGGTACGCATTGTGAGCCTTCCCACAAATTCCGATTCCAGTGCTTGGTTCTCTTCATGATTAATCACCCATTTCACGTCTACCTTAGAGAGGGAATCTCCTATTCCGACAGCCAAGTATACGTCTATCATCCGTGGAGAAGAATCTCCATTCTGACAACGGTAGAGAACTAAGCCCCGCTATGTTTTAGCTTAAAAGTTCATAATTCAGTGGGTGTATTCACCGAAGTGCCACACGACGTTTCCTTTAGAAACTACGTAGGTTACTCAGAGCCACACATTTCAAGCGTTCACTGCACGGCCAGAAGTTCTCACAGAACGAGAACAAGGTTCTAAGCCACTCCCCGTCGTTCATTGTCCTGGATGAAAATTAGCTGTGCTAGGTATCGGGATTGTTTTCCCCGCGGAACCCCCAAAAAGGGCTCTGGAAGCGTTAAAGCGGCTTCGAGAAATTCGGATATGATCTCCCGCCGAAATGTTCAAAACCATATATTTTAAGATGAAGGCCATCATGGTTTGCAGTTACAGCTATCCCATTCCTCTTCTGTCGTCCTCAATTCGCCAAATTTCTTTAGCTAGTGAAGTCCAACATCGAGACCCAGGTAATCAATTGTGAGACTAGCCCAAACTACGTGATATCACAGCCTTGAACTTCTCCCGCAATGGCAATCTCCAACGGGCAAATTCCGAAAACGCAGAAAGCGCAACAGTGCGTTCTTTGTTGGATCCATATCGCCGCGTCCTCAAAATGACCTAACCATAGTCCAGATTCGATAGCACCGATAACAAGCTCCATCTCAACACAGTCCCGGTGCCCCAGCCACAAGCCCATGAGCTGCTCGTCAAAGTGGCGTGCGCATCGCTCTGCCACTCCGACATGATGCTCTTCGAGCCCAACGACCAGGGCCTGGTGCTCGGGCAGAAAGTCCACACGGTCGGCCACGAGGCCTCGGGGACCGTTGTGGGCGTGGGCGAGGACGCCAAGAAGGGCGGCTTCAAGATCGGCGATGAGGTTGGCTTTCTTCCTGCCATCGACTGCTGCTATGAGTGTGTTCCTTGCACAACAACGTGAGTGGAGATCCTTGCGCCAGGCTTGAGGCATTTTGAATGAAGCTCGTCGCTAATGAGATTGCAGACACAATGCATGGTACGTGGAGATTAGCCTCCGGTAACTGAATTGATATTGATGAATCAATCTAGGTGTGTTAAAGGAACGACGAAGATGCAGGGCTTCGCCGCGGATGGCTACTTCCAGGAATACGTCGTTGTCGATTACCGAGCCAGCATGAAGATCCCCTCAGGAATGGACGTGGTCGAGGCGGCTCCTCTTTTCTGCGCCGGTGTGACTGCTTTCCATGGAGTTGACGATTGCAAGCTTGAACCAGGCAAATGGATGGCCATCATCGGCTGCGGTGGCCTTGGACACTTGGGAATCATGTATGCGAAGGCGATGGGATACAAGGTTATTGGCCTTGATATTTCGGAAGATCAGCTAGAGGAAGCGAAGGCCTGCGGCGCTGACCATACGTTCAACACGAAGACTGACAAGGACTACGTGAATAAGGTCTTGAAGATCACGGATGGCGGTGTAGATGCGGCGGTGAACTTCACAGCATCGAAGAGGGCGTATCAAGATGCACCCTCCATCATCCGTCCTGCTACTGGTATCCTGATGGTTGTCGGTATTCCTCGAGAGCCACTCGAGATCAACGCTCTAGATATTTCGCTCGGCAGATTCAGGCTGTTGGCTTCGAATAATGGCACTCCCGCCAATATGCGACCTGCTATTGAATTCAGCCAGAAGCATAACATTAAGCCGCACGTTACTTACTTCAAACTCGAGCAATTGCCAGAGATGGTCGAGCTGATGGTAAGTGCTGTCAGCGCATGTGGAAACTGTTTGGCTAACATGAAACACAGCACCAAGGAAAGACAAAGGGTCGGCTGGCTGTGAAGTTCTAGAGATCGTCTAGCGCATGGCGCATTGTACGGATTAATCCTGTAAGCTAACACTCGATTTGGGGTTTCGTAAGCGTCAGGATGGTATAGCGAAATTAACACAAAATGCATGAAATATGAACTGCCATTGCATGTCCATGAACTATGGCTCTTCGGAATCTTTAACCTCTCGTGAAGTGACAATAGGCTCCGTCTCAGCTTTAGTCAGCAGGGGTTGTTCTGCAGCATTCCACTCACTCGCCCCTTCTTCTGGATTCGGTACGGAAGACGACCGAGCCTGCGATGGTTTCTTCTTCAACGACACCAGCGACGGTGGTCGGGAAATCATCTCTACTTGACTCGCCGTCCGAATGGCAGAGTCTTCCGGACGGGTGTTCTGTCGAACAACGTGGTCCGGAATCGGAGGAACTGGAGGCGCCGAATGATCCGTCGGTGAGACTGGTGTTGAGGGCCGGCGAATCGAAGACATGCGAGACGGAGGAATACTGGTCTCGATTACAAAACCAGGGTTTTTGGCTTCCGCGCTGTTGGTTGAAAGAGCAGTATCGGAGCTATTCTTACTGGGATCCTCTTCCTGATCGTCGATGGATTGCAGCTTGAATGAAGCAGTTGACGCCTTTCGAACTCCGGGAACAATAGCCTTGGTCAACTTCTCGCCCGTGTTTGATGCGTTCGGATCGTCACTGACTTTTTGTAAGATCTCTGTGTCGTGTACACTGGCTACCACCGTCCTTTGATCTGGATACGACGGGACTGGTGGTAACTCAATGCTGTACACGATGTGCTGATCCAAATCTGCGCCGTCGGAGCAATAGCGCTGCTGATATCTTTCCCAGCTCCGAAGTGTTCGGTCTTCAGCCTGGACCATGAATTCCACGTCAAAGTCATTCCAGTCTTTGTTTCTTACCCACGGCCCCTTGTAATGATCACGGCTGTATCGCTCTTCTCCCTTGGGATATGGCAACTTACCCAAGAAGGAGAATTTCACCGTTGGGTGGTCCACGGTCCGCTCTCGATCTTCATCAAGTATCAGGTAGAATGGGTTCCTGCAGAACTCTTTGATATCACGAAACTCCAACCTCATACGTTCCAGTGTTCTCCATGTAAGACGCTGGAACCAGCCTGCAGCCGTCTTGCCCTTCTCTGCCACCCTATTGACCGCTCGGCTCTTAGGTTTTGGGTGACCAAAACAGTAATGCATGATATACACATGCACGGTATGGTGATATTTCCCGACAATCGCGGCGCTGAGAGTGAGAGCTACTATGCACCAATTTATCCACTGGTCAACGTTGGAAGGACTTGACGCTTCCGGAAACAGACGAAGGAGCCATTCCTGGAAAGCGATATTGAAGACGAAGAATGGTACGCACACCGCCCAAATGAGAAGAGCAAAGACATAGAACGACATTCCTCCGGCTTGTGCAGCGACAACTCTCCAGGTCTTGTGAACTCCAATTCGTTTTGAAGGGGGGAGCATGCGATACTCCCCCATAAGTTTTCTCCCGACAATGGTCTCGAACATTAAATCTCGGATTTCCTCGGGGGATCGTCGTCCAAAACACAAAACCAGGAACAGTTCGAAAATCACGACGGGTAGAACGCCGTAATAGGCGACGTTCGTGAGCCGAAAGTCCCTCTCACTCCAGCCACTATGTGCAATGTAACAGGTTTCCGCAATTCCTCGTGGGCATTGGACGAAACATGAGTAGTCGGAAACGTTTTCGCTTGAAGACCAGGTCCATTGGTCGCAAATAACCCGATTTATCACGCTATCTGAGGAGTGCAGCGGTGAGTAGGTTTGTACATTGAAGCACGGGTCGTCGCAGTTGTATTGCTCAATGAAGCTTTGGTCCAGGAATCCGAGGTTGTGAAATTTTGGGATTTGCTGCTGCGTTTGACATGTCATGATGCCGCCGGCGTGACGAGTCCACTCCGAGTATTCTGTCATCTTCTCCCCAGCGATAACTAGTATATAGCCGACGAAGACAATGAGAGCCCAATAGATCAGGATCGGCCGGACCTGCAGTCGTCGAAGAGTTCGCGACCAATTGACCAAAGGTACGGCCATAAGCAACGAAGCGGCCAAAATACCCATGATGGCTTCATTGTCATTGTCACCAGCTGTATCCTGGTACTTGTTGATGACGCCGAATTGGACCTGCAAGTATGTTATTATTACGAGTGAGGCTGACAACAGACACCACTTACCCAAGCCTGGACGGCGGCAGCGCCGGAATATGTTGTTGCATACGCCAGCGCTCCAGCAATCAACCATTCGTGGTGTCGCCAAACCAGCGCGAAGACAAGTAGAACGTAGAATAGAATACGCTGCATCAGACTGTACATTCCACTGATGGGCCATTCACATACAACAGGTATAGCCCAGTTCTCATCCGAGTACGCATCAACGCTGGTGTTGAGATCTTGTTGGAGTGCATAGTTCAACGCGTTGGTAGCGTAAGTGCTGTAGGAGCCATTCACATATACCGCAGGGACGACATCGATCCCGGGGAAAGGATTCGGTAAGGTGTCAAGAAGCGCGTATGAGTAGTTCTGGACGATTGACCAATTGCTGATCGCGATCGAAAGGTTCGTGATCTCGAGGATGGTTGAGAAATCCCATTGCGCCGGGACGGTGACATTCCACAAGGCCGGAGAGGCAGTATACACTGCCGATGGAAGAGGGTTCTGGGAGGTGGAGGTTGCGGGCTTTTTTGATACAGAAAGTGTTGACTGTGATGCAGCAATAGGAAGTAATTGAAGAAAGGATATCAAGCAGAGGAACCACATCTCGACGGTCAGAGCCAAGAACCAACTTTCAATCAAGAATGGAATGCATTTGAAGTTATTGAGAAAACGGAAGACGTCTCAAAAGCGAGTGGGAATGTTCCTAGGCCTCCGTCGCGTTCGACTGTTGCATCGACAGCGCAGAATACAAGGGGATCACGCCGGAAAGCCATTTCGACCATAAATTCGGACAGTTTGGGCTGTAAAGAGGATAATCATTAAGCCACAGCGTTGCAAGGGTTTGCATGGGATTCATATCGTATTATGTGCGCGTTAGCGTAATGTGATGATACCGTATGGATTCAAAGTCAAAACCCGCATGCAAGCTATTAGTGGATGATTGCTGGTTGAGCTGAACTGTAGCATAGTATGTACTGTGATTATGAGAGGAGGCGAGCTGAATGCGATTTTGTTTGAAACGTCCAGATTATTCAACGTCAGTTTCTTAGGCTGGAGCTGAGGAGGATTTTGGGGGCTGGACGTTTGTGGAGCGAAGCCGCGTAGTAGCGACGCCACGAGGGTCCACTTTGGCTTCGGTAAAATGAACGCGACGACCCTGCGGCACACGCTACTGTTTGAAGACCCAAGCTCCCTCAAAATAGAGAACGGCCCGTATGATAACTAAGGCGCCGTCGGAGATTTAGTAAGCACAATGCATACATGTTCGGTGAATGAATATTCGAAAGACGGCCTATGGAGATACAACGGGAAGCTTCACTGCGGATGAGCAAAGCAGAAATAAAATTGAACGCGGGCGCCGGCGAGAAGGTGTAATAGAGTGGGCGGCATCGCAGAGCAGCATCAAAAGCACATACCAAGCCTCTCCATTTTGGGACATGTGGCGCAAATTTCATCATGTCAAAATTTGGATTTACTGTAACTCAAATTGGCATAAACGCAGCTCGGCGCCATCCGGCTCTTAGGCAGTCGAACCCGATCATAGTTTGCCACTCAGGAAGCTAGCAAGCAACAACTTTTGATTGCAGACTCTACAAGAAGGCATTACCCAAAGTGCGTTACGGGCCTCTCTTGGAGTACTCCGTCAAGGTACGTGTCAACCTTCTCATTGTAAAAGCACACCGTTCCTGCAATGGCCATGCTCTCTGCGGTCGGAGTCCTGTAGTACCAAACCAGGTTTTTGTAAGTCTCTCCGCCAACAACAACAACATCGTAGTACTGGGCCTCGCCCTTGTACGGGCACCTGGTGATGAGATCGCTCTTCCTAAGTAACGTCTGATCCACGCTGCTCAGTGGAAGGTAATATCGTGTTGGCAAGCCCGTCTCCAGAAGATGTAGAGCACCGCTAGTCTTAGCCACGCTGTACCCACCAACTTTCACTTCGACCGGTCTGTAAGACTGCAGGATATCAACTCTTTTGAAAGGATCCTTCGGGTGGACGTATATGGGCGTGTCTTCCTCCAACCAACCGTCCATTGACCCAAACTCGAGCCTCACCAGTCCCGCAAGCTGGCCGGCTTCTCCATCTTTGAGGAAATGGATGACCCGATCCGTCTCTTTCTTGCCTTCTGGTCCCTCTACGCTGATTTTCAGGATTGCGGCGCCAGGCTTGCTGCTCTTGCCTTCGATATCACCGGCATTAGACCAGTGACAGTTACGCAGATCTGACACGGGAACGTAGAACTGCGGGTAGCCTAGATGCTCCCACACGTGAATGGCTGAAGTGGTGTCGACGATGTACGAATGGTTAAAAAGCACCCGGACGCGCCTTGACGTGGGGTTGGTTTTAACTGGTCCATTTGCAAGCAGGTGTTTTGCTAACTCCGGGAGTCTGTTATTTGGAAGTGGTTAGCATACGGGTTGAATAGAAGACTGTCAAGCTTGCGGGTGATGACGGATCGGAGCTTCGTAGAGCTTGGATAGCACTGCGGGGAAACCTTACGATTGCGAGACCATCTTCTCAAAGAATTGTCTTGAATTTTATTGCTGTTCTGAAGTTGATCGTAGTCCGATTGAAGCTCTTCCACGAGAATATATAGATGAAAGAACTAACATGAGCATTTGTAATGTGGTGGGTGAAGATTGGGATCACCGACTCTCTACAAACCTTTCGTAATTCTTCCGATCAACTTTTGCGGGTCCCCACCTCGAACTTCGCAGTTAGACCACGCGAATTTCACCAAAAATGGTCAATGGGCCTGCAGAAGATGCACGTAAAGATAAACGAATCCATTGCTCTAATGAGTTTGTGCTTAGGGACCGAATATTTGATTTGTAGTGCTTCAGCGCCGCACTTTCATAACGTTATCTGCCATCCAATCGGAACCAGCTGGAAAACGAATGCAGTCAGGTACGAGGTGATCTTTTACTCTCCATCAGAGCTTTTGCACGAACCCTGCGATTCTGCCTACAATGATTAGGCAACCCAGCCGTTGCTACCGCTACAACACGTCGTAGCTACACGAGAGATTGTTGTTGTGTAAGGCACCCACGTTGTCGAAGTGTAAGGTACTTCAACCTCGGTGCTACAGATTTCGGAGGTCGAAACGCAAGTTTCAATCACAGTTTCGACATTAGAGACAATCCTTGAGGGATATTTAGTATTTGCGCTTGCACTATGTCTAGCTTGAGATACATATGTTTCGGAATACGGAGCAACTGTCTGACTCTCAGACCAAGATGTTCCGACAGACTCCGTCCATGTGGTAATCGTTACGGGGACCTGCGTTGCATACGGGATGGGCATGTTGGTAGAGATCTTATAATGCAATCAGTATGCGTCTCCTCCTGAGGCAAAGTGGTACGAACGGTCTGGTAGCTTGTCGTTGTAATAGTCTCTAGATATTGAGTGGTGAAAGTCTCTGCGATCGTGTAGAATGAGGTATAGGCCGACAGCGTCGTACTAGTACCCGTTACGCATTCCTCAGACCATGTTGTAGAAGTGATGCAGATTGTTGTCAGAGCACATGTAGACTCTGTTGGTTGACTATAAGTTGTTCCACTCCACGGCACAGCATATGTGACGGTGCTGCAATAATCGTCAGTAGTGTCCTAAAGCATCTATCGCTAATTGTACCCGATAGCGGCAAGAAAAATCAAGGCCGACTTCATGACGCTTTAGCTGATTGAGATATGAGATTGTAGTGAAAGGACTGTCGGTGATTGCGTGTATAGAGCTGGGTATTGGAAGCCTCGTCGTAATGCTCCGCCTGGTGGATATAGCGACTTATTATAACATGAAAACCACCCTTATGCGATATAAATCTACTTCTGTTTTTGAGCATGAGTTTCACAGGGGTGTAACCTGAGCAACGAGTATACACCCAATAGGTAGGCAAGAGGTTGACTGAAGTCCATCATAACGAAAAGAGCAGCAAGTTTCATTACCGCACAATGCCATGTGGCTCGAAACTAATGCACACTTCGGGACTTCAATAAACGACTTAGTACCAATACTTCGAGTCCGAGCAACCGTGCAAACTTGTCGGTGAACAGTATATGAGGTACCAAAAGTCTTCGTTGAAAGTGATTCGTTCGGTTTGAAGCATTATCGGAGGCTAGAATTTTTGGTACGGTAAGACAGCCTGGTTGCGTGACAAGATATAGAATGCGACCACGTTTTGCTTTGGACGGTGAGACTTTGGCTAACATCGCGCCGCATTCGGGGGGGAACTGAATTTACTAAAAGTATTGTTCCCAACCAACCACAATGGCATATGCTTGATTTCATGAACCGTAGAGGCGACTTTGAGATGCTCGGATGACATTGTCGGACTGAAAAATGAAGTGCGACTCGTTAGAGCGTCGTGGAAAGCATCAAAGGTTAGTACTTTCGTCAACAAGTATTCCAGCCTGATAGTTAGGGGCAGTAGCTGAAGTTAATTGTATTTGGCAGTGGTCTTCAATGCTCTAGGGTAACGATTGGACGAACTTTTGAACCGTCAATGTCTGTCAAGGGCCACATTGAGGGCCGAGACTCTTTCGATTTCGCATCAGGCATCTGACTGTTCTCTTCCTGTCATCTCCGCTCCCACGCGCTGCGAGCACCAAAGATTGGCCGGAAGCAAAGGCGGGGACTAACGCATATCATTGGGTAATTGACAAATCACATATTGCAATTCCAACAAAGTCAAGGACGGATATGGTGCCAACGCGATGGATTTGGTGGCGGGCCGGCGAATGCTAGTGGTCTTTAGGCGAGAATGCGACTCGACGTCGGAGGCGGCCGTGATAAAGGGCGCTTGGGCCAATGGGATATCGTAAAGGAAGCTTATCGGGACAACCCCGCTACTGGAAGCCTGTAGCATCAACTCCTTCATCAATACATTGCTGTAGTCTGGTCCTAGGGGCTAGACTCTGGGCGAATAACGTGCAGACGACCAATTTTACCGGCCAAGTCCCTTACCCGAGTCTTCAGCCGTCGCAGACCGGCCATCTCCATGCCTGGCCCGTGGAGAAAGGAGGGTCTAGTCCGCGTGGTGGAAGGCCACGCGAAAACTCAGCTTTGGATGTGGCATACCGTCCTTCTCGAGCCATTGAATAAGCCGTGGGGAGATTAAGGCTCTTCCACGATTATAAGTATGAGAGCATTGCGATGTAGAGTGCATCCGCATTGTAGAAAAACAGAAAGTCTTTCGATTCTAATCCAAGCTCTTTCGTATGCATTATCAAAGCTCTTAACCAGATCCGTACAGATCTTAGGCGGTATCTCCAGTGGATCCATCAATCTGACCACGCGATCGTTGTCCGAATCTACCCTTGCGCTCATCACTACCTTAGCCAAGTGCCAGCCAAGCGAGTACTTGACGATTTGGGTCGACCTTATCAACGGTTGCTTTTTGGCGCAGTGGAGCTTAAATATCTAGCGTGGAGCTCTCCCGTGCTTCCATCTTAAACTCGATCACCTCTCCAGAGTTCGACCAAACCTCCAAAAGTCAACTTCTCCAACATGGATGAACCTGGACCCGATGAAATTGTTCCCAATCAGTATCCCAAGAAGACCATTGCGGACAGGGCCCGAGGCTTTGTTCGAGTGTTTACTACGAGGTAACTCGACCTATCCACAGCTCATTGGGTTCAGATAGCTGATCCAAACAGGGAGGGACTGATCGGAGACTACGATTATGCCTTTCTCTTCAAGCCGAATCTGCCGTTCCTGAAGAAAACAAGGCGAGCAGCACCGTTCTTCGGCCTCAATGACTCTATGCCACTTCTGCTAGCCCTTCTTCTCGGATTTCAGCATGCGCTGTCTATGTTGGCAGGCATTATCACTCCTCCCATCATTCTTGGAGGCCAAGGTGGAGCAAACCTGGATCCTGAGCTTCAGCAATACCTAGTGTCAACCTCACTTATTGTCTGCGGTATCCTTTCTTCCATTCAGATCACTCGCTTCCACATTTACAAAACACCTTACTACATTGGAACCGGCTTGATTAGTGTCGTCGGTACTTCTTTCGCTACAATTCCAGTCGCAACCGGAGCGCTCGCTCAAATGTACAAGACGGGATTCTGTCCTTCTGATTCCAGCGGCAACGCTCTACCCTGCCCTGATGGCTACGGTGCGATCATTGGTACAGCCTGCTGTGCTGCACTTCTCGAAATTCTGATGAGTTTTACTCCTCCCCATATCCTCAAGAAGATCTTCCCACCTTTGGTTACCGGCCCAACTGTGACTCTCATCGGTATCAGCTTGGTTGAATCCGGATTCGAGGATTGGGCAGGAGGCAGTGGTAATTGTCTCAGTCGTCCGACGAGCGGCATCTTCAGGCTTTGCCCAGACGTATCAGCTCCACACGCACTTTCGTGGGGCTCGGCCTCCTTCATCGGCCTTGGTTTCACCGTCTTCCTTACCATCATCCTTTGCGAACGATTTGGCAGCCCGATCATGAAGTCCTGTGCAGTCGTCATTGGTCTCCTTATCGGATGTATTGTTGCCGCGGCATGTGGCTATTTTGACAGCTCCGGCATTACCTCTGCACCTGCGGCAAGCTTCATCTGGGTCCACACGTTCAAATTATCAGTTTACGGACCTATAGTGTTACCTTTACTGGCCGTGTATATCGTCCTTGCCATGGAAGCCATCGGTGATATCACGGCTACTTGTGATGTTTCTCGGCTTGAAGTCGCCGGCCAGCTTTTTGACAGCAGAATTCAGGGTGGTGTCCTGGCTGATGGCATGAACGGTATAATTGCTGGTCTATGCACCATCACGCCTATGTCGACGTTCGCCCAAAACAATGGTGTCATAGCATTGACTCGTTGTGCCAACCGCAAGGCTGGTTATGCATGCTGCTTCTGGCTTCTCGTCATGGGTATCTTCAGCAAATTCGCTGCCGCTCTGGTCTCAATTCCATCAGCGGTTCTCGGTGGAATGACAACCTTCCTGTTTAGTGCAGTTGCAGTCTCTGGTATCCGCATCATCTCAACTTGCCCATTCACACGGCGAAATCGTTTTATCCTTACTGCTGCTATGTCCGTTGGCTTCGGTGCAACGCTTGTTTCTGAGTAAGTTACCTAATCAGGCCTATTAGTTTTCAAGTTAACATATCGTGCAGCTGGTTTTCATACGTCTTTACATACCATGGCGATAACCATGCGCTTTCTGGTTTCTACAATGCTATCGAGCTGGTTATGCAAACTGGTTTTGCCATCACTGCCTTCCTGGCTCTTATTCTGAACCTACTCCTTCCAGAGGAGATCGAGGATGAAGAGACTCCAGAGCTGACTGCCGACACTGTGGAGGAGGAGAAGGACGAGGCAGAGTGGAACAAGATCCGCAGATCTGTAGATGCTCGTGCTATGAGCCACGCAACAGGAATGGGTGGAGAAGTAGCCCATCTACCCAAGGTCGAGGAGTCGAACGGAGACATGCCCAAGGACCTCAAGGTGACCAAAGAGGACTAAGTTCGCACGGTTCGATGATGTATACTATGTGTCGAAGATGTTCTGAGAACGAGTATACAAGTACTCAAGATAGTGAGTTATAAGTACTCGATGTTATTAGGAAATCCACGATCGCTGTTGAATATTCGAACATCTCTGAGCCTTTCAAAAGGATCGAACCACGTTGATCTTGAAATTGATATATTGGAAGGGACAAATTCAGCATCTGTAACTGCAATTGATTCTACGACAAAGACGAAATTCATCGGAGAAGCGCACTATTCAATCCCGTCCGCTTGCGATGCTTTTATACCCCGACGTCGCCAGACTTATGCCTAACACCTGAAAAACGCGCTGTATCTAGCTAGAAGTTTAACTTCCTTAGGTAAGCTTGTACCTTTATCGTCAAGCATCATCTCGGCCCACACTGTCTAGCCCCGTCGTTACGCGTCGGCCTCATCTTCAAGAGCTGCGTCTTCCTGGCCATCTTCGTCCACGTCCGCGGCAACATCATCTTCATCGTCACCGCCTTGCTCATCTTCCGCGTCCACCAGTGTTTTCTCTGGCGGGCCTTCTTTCTCTATCCTCAAATATTCCTCCCATTCAGGGAACAGCTCCTCATCAGCTTCCATTCCTTCAACGCCCGGCGGAATGCCTAACATTCTCCCCACTCTCCCCTTTCCGCTCTTGTCTAGGCTCTCTTTCCATGCGTTGAAGGCGCCGGGCACGAGACTAGGCTTGTATGTCTTCGCAAACATAACAGCCTCGGAACCTCTACCCGTCTCCCTCAGCAACTCAACGCAACGATCCACATCACCCAGCAGCCAGAGGCACTCGAACTCGACGTTAAAAGCCGATGCTTGCTTCGCGCGTTCCGCCAGCGCCTTCAGTCCGTCCTTGTTACCGCTCGCCGAGTACAGCAACAGCAGCGAGCCAAGGTCGTTGGCAGACTTGAAGCACTCCTCCGCTAGCACTGCGTCCCAGCCAGCGAGCGCCGCATCACCGACAGCTCTCCACTTGTGCTCCTCGTCGCGTTCCTTGGCGATGGCCAGCGCGACGTCGAGCTTGCCCAAGCCAAGGGCCAACTCGAAGCGGTGCTCGGGCTCGGTGGCAATGTCGAGCGCCTCCTCCTTGAAGCCCTGGTCCTCGAGGAAGCGCGCGAGCTTGGCGCGCTGGTCTTCGGGGATGTCCGGCAGCATGCTCTGGGCCAGCTCGAGGTCGCCGCGCAGCACGAGCGTCTGGTACTCGACGACGCTGAGGCTGAGCTGGTACGACACCACGTTGAGGTCGCGGTCCGTGACGTACACGCGGCCGTCGCGCGGCAGGTAGCCCAGGATGTACATGGGCTGGTCATGGTGCGCCAGGGTGTACGTCTTGTCGCCTACCAGGTACGAAAGCCGGTTGGCGCCGTTGGTGTACACGAAGCAGTCGCCCACCCAGCTGCCGCTGGTGCAGGCCTCGGAAAGGTCAGTCACCACCTCGAAGGCGCTTTCCACGCCGTCGTCTTCTACTTCTCCTGCTGATACGGCGCCGTCGTAGGCCTCGCGGTTGAAGCGCAGAACATAGACTGTGTCGTCGCAGGCAAGGGCCACAAGTTCGCCGGATTCGCTCCAGTATACATCACGTGGCTCAACTTCGATTCGTCGGACGAGAGAAAGAGATTGCCAGTCGAAGAAGCCAATACCTCCCTGGCCTCGAACGCCAAGCAAGCTACCACCTGAGAGACCATCGGCTTGGAAACCCACGTTAACAGCGGCGCGTTCTTTGAAATTCCGGTAAACTTTTACCGAAGTTGCAGATTCACGGATTGCGTAGTCCTTATCATTGTCTTTGCTTCCCCACGCGAAGTCCAATCCTGAACCAAAAGTTTGGTTTCGCAGAGCGAGAGCGGTGTAAACGATGTATTCTCCATCTCCAGATACTGCAACAAAACGCCCATTGGGTGAGTGCTGCAAGGACTGTGGATAGAGTTCTGTGGCACCGAGTTCTTTTGACGGAAGAGTCAATCGATCGCCATCTTTAAGGTCCTTTTCGACACCTTTGATCTGCATGCTGACGATCTCGTTGTGTTTTGCGGCGACAATGCGTCCTGCTGAATCCATGGAGACTGCGGGTTCTTCACGGCCCATCTTGACCACCACGAGGCCATCGTCAAACCCGAAGCCAATGGTGTTCTTCGACTTCTGGTACGCAGCACACCATGCTCGTTCGAGGCCGTAGTTCAAACTCTGCTCAAGACGATATGTGTTGGAGTGCCACAGTTTTACCGTTCCATCTTCGGATCCCGAAACGATGACTGGTAATTCTGGATGATAGCAAGCAAAACTGACATTGCTGGTGTGTCCCTCGAGCGTTGCAATCAGTCCTTTGTTTGTGTAATCCCAAATCTTGACAGTTTTGTCATCGCTTGTAGTGAGAATGTAAGGCTTGTCGGAGTGCGGGTAGTATTCCACTGAGTTCACGCCCTTGGACTCGTGAGCCTCGATAGTGTAGTTCGGCGTACTGCTTCCCAGACTCCATATCTTGATTGTGCGATCCAGACAACCTGATGCGAAGGTGTTTGTGTCTTTTGGGTTGATTGCAATGCTCATGACGTAGTGAGCGTGCCCTTCAAACGTTCGCAGCAACTTGAATCCATTTTCAAAGTCCCAGCAGCGTATTGTCATATCATCGCTAGCCGTGAGAATGAAAGGTTGAGTAGGGTGGACGGCGATTGCGCGGATGTAGTCTGGATGCGCTTCGAAGCTGGTGATCTTCTCCGATGTGAAGTAATTGTATACTCGGAGTTGGAAGTCATCTGAACCGGCGACCAACCAGTTTTTACGAGCGACAAAGCGCCCTGCTCGGACTGGCACATCGGTAAGCTCGAAGGTCTTTACGATCGAGCCGGTTTCGTATGACCAGATGTGGACGTGTCCGGAGTAGAGAGTTGCAAGAACCCATGGCTCGGTAGGATGGAAATCAATCCCTTTAACTCTCTCAGAGCGGGCAAAGAGTTGGCGTTTAACGTCAAGCTTCATTGTGGGGGAATTTTAAGAGATGGGCTAAAGGGTGTGGGAGGAGTGGTGGGCCGCAGGAACGGCCTCACGAAGGTTGACTAGACAGTTGAGTGAGAATGCAACAATTCCGTCAGCGAACCTTGATTGAGGGTTATCTGTGGTCGTCGTTCTAATTATCGCTGGTTCTCGAATGCATTGGTGTCGCGGTACCGTCGAATTGCAATAGCTGTCCGTAATGTGGTCCTGAATTCTGCCAAAAGGCGGTGAAAGTGGGATTCTATCAAAGTTTCCATCGCAGAGATAAATTGCGAAGACGCTCAATTGTGCTCCTTTACTCTCTGCTTTCCGCTCGTTCGACTCCTCACCAGAATGTCACAGCTCCCTCTTTACAAACAAGCCTTCTTGAAGGATTGTATCGCTGCCAATGCACTCCAATTTGGAAGCTTCACTTTAAAGTCAGGCCGCATCTCGCCATACTTCTTCAATGCCGGGCTGTTTCATCGAGCCGACCTCATACGGTCTATAAGCACTGCCTATGCTGCCACACTTGTCTCTGAGTCCTCCATCTCCTTCGATGTCCTATTTGGTCCCGCATATAAAGGTATTCCACTGGCTACTGCCGTCGTTGAGAAGCTTGCCGATAAGGACGAACGATACCAGCATGTGAGCTACAGCTTCAACAGGAAA